>Ga0206130_10000216_pt1 | contig 100809 bp, 117 predicted proteins | sample Helgoland_Spring_9_FD_148637 | JGI IMG/M metagenome (GOLD analysis project Ga0206130, IMG submission 148637) | Pelagic subsurface seawater microbial communities from Kabeltonne, Helgoland, North Sea - Helgoland_Spring_Bloom_20160512_1 | ecosystem: Environmental > Aquatic > Marine > Epipelagic...
TCCAGTTGAGTGGCTGATTTGTAAAAACAATCAATGAAGTTATTATCAAAAAAACTATTTCAGTTAATAGATAAATATTAATATTTTCTCTTTTCCAAATGTATCTTAGGAGACTGTATCCAGATTTGTTGGCATAAAAATATGCAAAAGCAGAAAAGATATATATAAAAGCTAAAAAAATAATCATTTATTTTTATTCAAAACCAGAATCAAAACTTACTTTAAAATTCATTGCCTCATTTACTTTTTTTATTCGCATTGTTAGATAAGCCATTGGCCTATTACCCTTTACTCTATTGCAGTGCCCACATAACAACTGATAGTTTTCAATGCAGTCTGGACCATTTTTATCTCGTGGTATTATATGATCAATCTCAAAATTTTTAATTCCAAAATCTTCATTACATCCATTACACTTCCCCTTTTGTTTTTTATAGAGTGCTTCTTTTACATTGCCTGATTTTTTTACTATCTTTACATCAGTTCTTTTTGGAAATTGAGAGGAATGCCCGAAATCATTAAACAAGCCTCCGTCTTGTTGAAGTCTGTCTATTAAAAACTTAGGTGATTTTTCACTAATATCAATTCCAATAAAATTTCTGTTAAGCTGTTGAGCCGCAACACAGGTGGTGGCTCCACCACAAAAAGGATCAAGAATTATGTCACCCTCTTCTGAGCTTTGTTTAATAATACGATGCATTAGAGCCAATGGTTTTTGAGTGGGATATCCTAGATCTTCATCTCCTTTAACATACATAATATCATCCCAGGTTGCCTGAAGAGGAACACCTTTTGCTTCGTCAAGATATAGTTTCCTGTTAGCTAGACCTTTACTGCTGTAATAGATTCTGTTGTTGTCATGAAGCTCTTTCATTGTTTCTTTTGGGACCCTCCATAGGTGATATCTCCCATTCCATTCATACTCATAACCACCACCTGCAAGACTTTTTGCATCTAGCGGCCCAGGTCTAAAGAGTCTCCCATCAACATCTTTATATCTATAACTCTTCTTTATATATTTTTCGTCATATTCTCCATACTGTTTATTCCACTTGTATTTCTTTGACATTACGTACCATAAAATTCTGTCATTGTTATTGCCTAGCCCTTTAGAATCATTTTTGGGGTTAGATCTTTTCCATACAATTTCAGACTTAAAATTGCTTTTACCAAATAGTCTGTCACATATTATTTTTAAATAGTGAGACGCAGTCGGATCACAATGAAGGTAGAAAGAACCGGTTGGCTTTAGAATTCTTTTCATAACTAAAATGCGCTGCGCCATATACGTTAGATATGCTTTCATACCATTTCCATGAATTTTTCCTACGGTTTGAATAAACTGAACCATAAAAGGATATTTCTCGATCATTTCATCTAGATATTCAGTGTCTACATCTTTCCAAGTCCACATATCGTTAAAAGAAATTCCAGCAGCCTTACTGCCTATAGGCGCTTCATATATTCTTTTTGAATTAAAAGGCGGGTCTAGATAAATTAAATCAATAGTATCTGTATTGATTCCATTCATAACATACAAACAATCTCCAGTGTAAAGCATATTTGCATGTTTATTTTTTTTCATATCATAATTCTACAACACTTATAGTGTAGTAAAGTTTTTTTGCAGATCGGAGCTAATATAGGTATATTAATAATCTATATAATGAGGGTATATTATGGTTGGAATAGTAGATCAAGCACTTGAAGCGGGAGGCTCAGACAGCCTTGAAATTGCTTCTTATCATGAAGCATTAGTTGATTTTATTAAAAAAACGGACACGCCAATGACAATAGGTGTTCAAGGTGAGTGGGGAAGTGGCAAGACTTCTCTACTAAATCAAATATGGAACAGGCTTGAAGAATCTAATAACGAGCATGATGATGATGAGAATTTTTTACAAATATGGGTTAACTCATGGGAACATTCATTGCTTTGCACACCAGAAGAGTGCCTTTTAAAAATTGTAAACGAGATAATACAAGAATTATTAGAGGCCGATGTAGATAAAAGTAAAAAAGATAAAGTTAAAGAGGGAGTGCAAAGTTTAATGAGGGGTGCTCTAAGGATAGGATCTTCTTTGGCCGCTGGCAACGCAGGAACCCAGGCAGTTGATTCCATTTTTTCATCTGAGACAAATACAATTAAAGAACTAAGAAGGCAGCTCAATTCATTGGTTGAAGAAATAAAAGAATTAGAATCAAATCCCTATCAAAGGGTTGTGGTTTATGTAGATGACCTTGACAGAATAGATCCAGAAGATGCCGTAAGCATTCTTGAATTATTAAAAAATATTTTTAATATTAAAGATTGTGTATTTGTTTTAGCTATTGACTATCAAGTCGTAGTAAAAGGATTAAAAGAAAAATTTGGTGACCCTACTCCTGAAAATGAATGGGAGTTCAGGTCGTTTTTTGACAAAATTATTCAGTTACCTTTTTCAATGCCGATGGGAAGCTATGACATTGGCAAGTACGTTCTAAGCCTTCTTGGTGATATTAATTATTATGAAAGTGACAACGATCAACTTGATGAAGAATTAATTAAATCATTAGTTACTTTATCAATTGGCACCAATCCCAGATCTATTAAAAGACTAATTAACTCTCTTAGCTTAATTAAAATACTTAATGATACAAAAAATGAATCAGGCTCAGTAGATGGAAGTACAATTGATAATAAAGATGTGGCAACAGTATTGTTAGCAATGGTTTGTTTACAAATTGCCAATTCTGATATTTACGATATGTTAGTTGCAGAGCCAACATTTACAGACTCCTGGGATGACGATTTTGCATATAAAATTACTCAAGGAAAAGAAAAACGAGACAAGGCTTGGAATGAAAATTTTAAACAAGCAGTAAGTTCAAAAGATTTTGATGAACCATGGGAGCAGTGCTTGTATAGAGTATGTTATGTAAATCCAAGACAAAGAAATAACGCAATTAAATACTCAAGATTTCTTAGTGTGTTATCAGAGAACTACAAACCGCAAGAGTTTCAGAAATTTATTGCAACCGCTCTAAAAGAGACTGCTGTTACCGCAGTCTCAGCCACCGACAAACCAAATGTAAGGCCTCCAAGGGGCTCCTTCAAGCCTCATTTTAATCTTGGTATAGACGACTGGGTGCTAAGAGTCAAAGAAGATAATCCTGGTTATGAGGACTGCCCAAAAGAATCCTCTTTAGATGTAATTAAATTATTTGTTGATACATATAAGAATTCTTACAATGCTGTAGATGAAAAATCAGAAGAAAATAAAAACGGCGATATTGAACATACTATAAAGTATGCTGGAGGAGTAACACTTTATAAAAATAAGAAAAAGTTTCTTGGTATTGGAATCTCAAGAAATCAAAAGGGTGAATCTGTATTTATAGAGGTACATAAAAACGCTAAAGACAATCAGATGCCTCTTAATTTTTCTTCTACTGGGCTAAGTTTTACTCATGGCGGAGTTCTCGAGATAACTGATATCGAAAATAAAAAGATTAAAGGAAATTGCGGTTATATAGAATGGATGTTTGCACGTTTTGATCCTACAGATATTTCAATATCTCAAGAACTTATTAAATTTTTATATAAATACTCGATGGAGGGCCTTAAACAAAGAATAGACAAGGACAAAAGATTCATAGTATATGACACAATGAAAAAGCATCTTCAAAATTTCAAAAATAAAAGAAGAAACTCAAATGATTTTAAAGAAGCTGTAGAGGCTATTCAAAGTTTTTACGATCTAAATAAGATAAAAGTGATTGAACTATAATCTGGTATGCGCCTCTTATGCATGAATTTAAATAAAATTAATGATATCTAAATCTAGTTTTATTCTTGGGCAACAATGCTATAAATCATTTTGGTTCGATATCAATAATGAAGAACCAACCAATCCGCCTGATGAGGGAGCACTAGAAAGACTTAGTGCAGGTAATGAGGTGGGTGAAATATCAAAGGAGCTCTTCCCAAATGGCAAAGAAGTGCCTTATTTTTCAGGTGAACCTTTAAAGATGGCAATGCTAACCAAAGAATATATTGAGGAAGGCATCACTTCAATATATGAAGCATCTTTTATATACGACGATATATTTGTAAGAGTAGACCTTATGAATAAAACAGATAAAGGGTGGGATATTTATGAAGTTAAGTCATCTACACGCATAAGAAGCTATCATGAATATGATGTAAGTATTCAATGGCATGTTCTTAAAAGTTTAAATCTAATAGAGCTTAACGATGCATTTATTGTGACTCTCAATAATCAATTTTCGAAGAGCGATCGCATAAACCCAATAAAACTTTTTAATATTGATTCTGTTAAACAAATTGCAGAAGAGAATCAGCCCGAAGTTATAGAAAAAATTCATAAATTAAAGTCTATAGCTGCTAATCAAAATGAACCCAAGGTTAAAATAGGGCCTCACTGCAAAAAACCTCATAGCTGTGTTTATTTTGATAAATGTTGGCCAAGAAGTGCTGATGATATAGATTCAATATTTAGATTTTATAGGATGAATCTAGATAAGAAATTAAACTTATATAATAAAGGGGTAGAGACTTTTAAACAAATTAATCCTAATGAATCTCTCAACCCAATTCAAAAAATTCAACTTATAGCATATAAAAAAGATGGCCCAGTTATTGATAAAAAAAAGATACAGAATTTTATAGACAAGATTCAATATCCAATAAGTTATTTTGATTTTGAAACCTTCACCGATGCGGTTCCAATATATGATTCACAAAGACCACACATGCAGATGCCATTTCAATTTTCATTGCATGTACAAACAACAAAAGACAATACATTTAATATAGATGAGAACCATTATGGATTTATTGCCAAACATGATGAGGACCCAAGAAGAGCTATTGCAGAAAGCATGATTAAAAGTTTTCCGAAGACAGGAACAATAATCGCCTATAACCAATCTTTTGAAAAGAATTGCATAAAAAGCCTTGCTGAATATTGTCCGGACTTAGCAGAGGATTTGCTTTCACTTAATAAAAGATTTATTGATCTTATAGAACCTTTTAGAAGTGGAGGCTATTATGACAAGGAGTTTAGAGGCAGCTTTTCAATTAAAAAGGTTCTGCCAGCACTCTGCCCAAATGATTCCGAGCTTGACTATAAACAATTAGACATAAGTAATGGTGGCATGGCTTCTAGTGCTTTCAAAGAAATGAGAACACAGTCAATAGAACAAATCAACCTGACCAGAGATAAGCTTTCTAAATATTGTAGATTAGATACGTATGCTATGTATGCAATTTATCAAAAATTACTTCAAATATAATTATTTAAATTAATTTTTTTTCCTTTTTCACCTTTATATCGTCTGTGAATATGTTTTCTTTCAGTGCTAGCCCCCATATCCGTTTTGTATAGGCCATAAAACTTATAGACAGTATGACCAAAAATATTTTTATAATGAGCAAATACAATTCTATCCCGTATAGGCTTATTTGGATCTCTAAGGTGATAGTCTTCTTTTTTAACTATCTCAATAATAGTCTCACCATTATCTTCTATCGTGTTTTGCCAATTTTTATTTATATATAATTTAGGTAGCCAAACAGCATGATTTAATTTTCTAGTTCCCACTTCCCACCATCCTGATTGGGGGCTGAAGTCGCTTGTGTAACCAAATAATTTCAAACAATCTTTTATGTATTTGAAAACCACATTATCGTCAACATTTATAAATCCTTGTTCAATATATCTCTGGGGGTCATATTTCTTTTCAAAATCCCATACTATTTTTTTGTTTAATTTTTTTTCAAACTCTTTTTTTCTTCCTTTAATGCGTTCTACAAATTGATCTATTTCATCTATGACTTCGTTTATATCTCTATTTTTATCATATCTTGATTTATCATGTACTCTGATTCTTTCCATCTTCCAGTCTAATGCTTCAAGAGTCTCTCGCTGTTTTAATTTATTTTCATACTCTTTCGAAACTTTTAAAATTTTCTCAGTTCTTTTTTTATCTTTTTCTTTATGCTCTTCTTCATCATGTTGCGCCTCATCAATCTCGTAATATAATTTTAATGACGGAAAGCATAAATCAGCCAAATGATGGTTATCACCTTTAATATTAATATACTGTTGACATACAAATTCAATATCAGGGTCATCAAGCTTATGTAATATTCTTGTAATAACAAAAAGTTCCCACTTCTTAAGCCTTATTTTAGATAAGCTCCTTAGAATATATTCTTCTTTAGACATCTTTGCCATAAGTTACCTCGGCATTCCTTTAGGTGCTTTTCCTTTTCTCATCTTAGACATGATTTTTAGTCATAAAATATTTATGATTTTATTTGTTGAACAATATCTTTAGTTTGATTATCTAAATTATCTTGAATAGACTCTGCTAGCAAAGATGCTGCAAAAGCAACCCTTGCTAGAGGAACTGTGCTATTAGAAACATGTTCAATTGACTCAGCTAAGTTAGACATACCTTCGGCCATATAGGCCAATTTTTTATCCATGTCTCTTTCTCTTTTTGCATAGTCAAACTGTCTTTTAGCATCACTAGCTTTTCTAGAGGCTCTGTCTGACTCGCTTCTAACATCACTATTAGCTGACCCAGCAACAGAAGCTCTTACTAACCATCTAAGCATATTTAACTCCCTTAATTAAAAATTAATTAGAAAATTTTTTTTATTAGAAAGTGATATGTTGCAACAACCAAGTCGTCTTTTAAATATTCACCACCTTTAACCCTATAATCTTTTACATTTCCAATTCTTCTTCCAGAACCAATACTTTGTCCGTCATACACATAACCATTTTTTACGTTACCAACTTTTTTTCCAGTACCAATACTTTGTCCGTCATATATCACGCCATTTTTTACATTACCAACTTTTTTTCCAGTACCAATACTTTGTCCGTCATATATAACGTCATTTTTTATATTTCCAATTTTTCTTCCAGACCCAGGGCTTGATCCGTCAAAAAATACACCATTTTTAAAATTCGCCATATTTTAGTCTCCAAGTTTATTATTAAAATAATTTAATATGTTTCTTTTATAAACGCAAATTTATTTAATTAATAGTGTGGCGGCCTCTCATAATTAATTGGTTCAAAGTCAGGCTTCTTCTCTTTCTCTTTAAACCTTTTGTATCTTGATGTTACGTCAGCACAATCATCTGCTGCCGATGGGATTTTTTCTATTTTATTATTTTTAGATTTGGGATTACCCATATTTTATATTCCTATGGCCAATCAATAGTAAACTTGTCTGCTCCTACGCTTATAGCTTTTGTTGCAGTTCCACGTATTGTAAAGCTAGATTTTATATTTAATAACAGTTCTCTCATAAGTCACCTTCCTTTCTTACCTCACTTCTTTGGACTTCAAATTTTTCACCATATCTTGCTTCTAATTTCTTTTGATTTTCACTTATGACCTCAAAAGGATCTAATCCAAGAGATGCACATGCTGTGGTCCAATACCATATTATGTCTCCTAACTCCCTTTTCATATGAAAGATATTATCTTCAGATGCTGGTTTTCCCTGAAGAACCATTTTTTTTACTATTTCTACAAATTCACCCGTTTCACTACCAAGCCCCAATGCTGCAGTTAATAATCTTGGCATTTTAATTGATGAATTTAATTCAATTTCATCCATGCTCTTTTTTAAAGCTTCTATGTCTAAACTAGGCTCGCTGGTTACCTTAGTAACAAAATCACTATAGGTAGCAAAAAAATCTTTTACTTCTTGGCTCATTAATCTCTCCTGTAATTAAATTATTTTATTTTTAATGACCTTTGACTATCAACTATATTATATAAATGTTCTTGTGCTTCTGGTTTTAACTGGGCAATACCCATGGTCATGACATCGATAACGGCCGTGTATGCAATTCTAGAAGTATGAGGTTTTGTAATTCTATAGTTATCTCCAACATTGATGCTGATTGGATAATCGCAAATATTTGCTAATGGAGTATTTTCAGGCATTATTCCAACAACCTTAACTCCAGACTTCTTTAAAATTTTTACACTGTCTATTAGGGCTGAAGTTGTTCCAGATTGCGATATAGCCAATACTACATCATTTTTAGAAAGAGAATTAGCTGACATTAATTGGATATGAGGATCTGAAATAAATGATGATGATATTTTTAATCTAAAAAATTTATGCTGTGCATCCATAGCCACAGGAGCTGAACCGCCAAACGCATAAACTTCAACCCTTTTAGCATTTGCCAATGCCTCAATTGCTGATTCAAGAATATCTTGATCAATTTGAGATCTAACATTTAATATCTCGCTTATAGTAGTGTCAAAGACTTTCTCACATAATTCATGAATGCTGTCGTCTTCTTCAATCTCATACATCACAAAATAATCGTCAGCTGCTAATTGTTGAGATAGATTAATTTTAAACTCTTGATAGCCTGAGAAACCCAATGCCTTACAAAACCTAATTAATGTTGGTTCGCTAATACCCATTGCAGATGAGGCTTCTGCAGTCTTCATGGTTACTATAGATTTAGGATTTTTAAGAACAAAATCTGCTACTAGTTTTTCAGATTTCCTTAATTCAGGAAGAGTATTTTTAATTTGTCTCAATAATTTTGTTGGCATAAGGTTAGAATATCTCTCTTAAACAAAAAAATGAATCCCTAAATGGACGTATCTCACATTTTAGAACATCTTAATGACCAGCAACGAGAAGCTGTTACGTCTGAAAAACAACATTTAATGGTACTTGCTGGGGCTGGCTCAGGAAAAACTAGAGTATTGGTTCATAAAATAGCATGGGAAGTAGAAGCACTTAGAAAAAATCCTGCCTCTATTATGGCTGTGACTTTTACAAACAAAGCTGCACTTGAAATGCGATCAAGAATTGAAGAATTACTTGAAGCGCCAATGATGGATGGTTGGGTGGGTACCTTCCATGGCCTAGCTCATAGAATGTTGAAGAGATTTCATAAAGAGGCAAGTCTCAACAGTGGATTCACAATATTAGACTCAGACGATCAGCTGCGGATTATTAAAAGAATCTCCAAAGAGCTGGGTTTTGATGAATCAGTATGGCCTTCTAGGCAGACACAGTGGCAAATTAATGCATGGAAAGATGAGGGTTTTAGAAGCAATTTAGTAGATGATAAAGGAGATTACTTTAAAGAAAGTATTAATAAAGTTTATAAGGAATATGAAAAAACATGTATTCGTGACAATCTTGTAGACTTCGGAGAACTTCTTCTCAGATCATTTGAAATCGTTCGAGACAATGAATCAGTTAGAACTTTTTTTCACTCTAGGTTTAAATCTATTTTAGTGGATGAATTTCAAGACACCAACACCATTCAATACAATTGGTTGCTTGAAATAGCATCAGATCAAGCATCTTTGACTGCTGTTGGAGACGATGATCAATCTATCTATGGATGGAGAGGGGCAAAAGTTGAGAATGTAGATTCTTTCACAAAGACTTTTGAAGATACAGAGATCATAAGACTTGAACAAAATTATAGATCAACAAATATAATTCTAGGGGCTGCTAATGCGCTTATCGAAAATAATACAGACAGACTTGGCAAGAATCTTTGGACTGAAAAACTTGAAGGCGAGCAAATAATTTTATACCAGGCATATAACGAACAAGACGAGGCAAGATTTGTTGCAGACATTTTAAAAGACTGGATGAATAAAGGAGAGATGTATGAGGATGCGGCAGTTCTTTATAGATCAAATGCCCAATCAAGAGCTCTAGAAGAAGCATTATTGAGATCTAGTATTCCATATAGAATTTACGGCGGTCAGAGATTCTATGAGCGTATGGAAATCAAGAACGCTATAGCCTACTTAAAAATTATCTTTAATAATTCTGATAACCCAGCTTTTGAAAGATCAATCTCAAATCCTACAAGAGGCGTTGGTGAAAAGACGTTAGCAAAAATTAGAACTGCTGCAAATCAATATAATATTTCATACATAAAGGCTTCTGCTAAATTAATAGATGATGGATCTATATCTGGCAGAGGAGGGACTGGATTAAAATCTTATCTCGAGTTTATTTCTAGATGTAAAGAATTTATAGAAGAAAACCCTTTATCTGATTTAATGGAAGAGATAATTAAAACATCTGGCCTAGTTGCATATCATGCAAAAGAGCCAGGTGAAAAGGGTAAAACAAGAGTAGAAAATTTAGAAGAGCTTGTTTCGGCTACAACTAATTTTGAACAAAGTATTAGGGAAGATAAAACAAATAAAGAAATTGCAGAGCAATACTTAGATATGATTTCTTTGGATTCTGGAGATCGACAAGCTTCAGAGCATGATGATGCTGCCCAACTAATGACTCTTCATTCTGCCAAGGGATTAGAATTCAAGCTCGTGTTAATGACAGGACTTGAAGAGAGTCTTTTTCCTCATGGGAGGTCTATGGAGAACCCAGCCCAGTTGCAAGAGGAAAGAAGGTTGTGTTATGTAGGCATAACAAGAGCTATGGAAAAGTTATATATAACTCATGCTGAATCTAGAAGGTTGCATGGCTCAGATACTTTTAATCCTCCTTCAAGATTTTTAAAGGAAATTCCAAAAGATCTTATAAATGAGATAAGACCTAGAGCACAAACCCATATCCCTTATAATAGAAAAGACTTCAGTGAAACCAAGCTTGAGTTTGAAGATGAGATTGGAATCTCATTGGGTCAAAGAGTTCTTCATAAAAAATTTGGTGAGGGTGTGGTTTTGAATTATGAAGGCTCTGGTGAGGCAGCTAGAGTTCAAGTTAATTTCAGCAAAGCGGGTACTAAATGGTTGGTTATGGCTTATGCAAATTTAGAGAAAATATAATGAGAAAATTTTTATTACCAATATTAACTATCATTATTTTAGCGGGATGTTCTGATACAGGCATTGCCAAAGAATCATCTCAATTAGAAGAGCAAAAGAAATATGAATGGAGGCTGGTTACCTCATGGCCAAAAAACTATCCTGGATTGGGGATGGCTCCAGAAAGAATTGCTAATTTGGTAGAAGAAATGAGTAACGGTCAGATGAAAATAACAGTATATGGAGCCGGAGAACAAGTTCCTGCATTTGGGGTCTTTGATGCTGTATCTAGCGGCTCACACCAAATGGGCCACAGCGGCGGGTATTTCTGGAAAGGAAAAGTTCCTGCAGCTCAATTTTTTACCAGTGTGCCTTTTGGACTAACTGCAGATGAAATTAATGCCTGGGTAAATAGAGGAGGCGGCTTAGAGCTTTGGAGAGAGATATATGAACCATTTAATATTTATCCTATTCCTGCAGGAAATACAGGAACCCAAATGTTTGGTTGGTTCAATAAAGAGATTAATTCTCTTGAAGATATTAAAGGTTTAAAAATGCGTATTCCGGGCATTGGTGGAGAGGTCCTTAAAGAGGCTGGCGGTATACCGGTAACTCTTCCAGGCGGGGAATTATTTACTGCATTACAAACAGGCGTAATTGATGCGACAGAATGGGTTGGACCATATAACGATCTAACCTTTGGCTTTCATCAAGCTGCAAAATATTACTATTATCCAGGGTGGCATGAGCCAGGACCGATGCTAGAGCTTTTAATTAATATTGATGCATGGAACAGTCTTCCAAAACATCTTCAAGTTATTATTGAGACTGCTGCTAAAGCTATAAATCAGGACATGCTTGATGAGTATTTAGCAAGAAACAATAAAGCCCTTACAGAACTAATAGAGGTTCATGGCGTTGAGTTAAGAAAGCTGCCAGATGATGTAATCGAAGAGTTTAGGCTTATATCAGAAAAAATATTAGATGATTTGGCTAAAGAAGATAAGGTTATTGGAAGGGTTTATGAGTCTTATTCAGAATTTAGAAAAAATGTATCGGCATATCATGAAATATCAGAGGATGCATTTATTGAAGCTAGAAATAAGTAGTGTCAGAAAATTTAACTTTTAAATCTCTTGGTCTTTGTGATTATGATGGTGTGTGGCAGTCAATGAAATCACATATCAGGGAAGAAGATTTTAAAAATGAGATATGGTTTTTGGAACATCCACCAGTTTTTACTTTAGGAACCGCTGCTGATCAAAAACATATTTTAAATGCTAAAGGTATTCCAGTTATTCAATCTGACCGCGGAGGTGAGGTAACCTATCACGGACCCGGACAATTAGTTATTTACTTTATGATCGATGTGAAAAGATCAAAACTAGGACCAAAGATTCTTGTTAAGACACTTCAAGAATTCACTAAATCACTTCTTAAAGAATACTCAATAGACTCTGAATTTATAGATGGCGCACCGGGAGTTTATGTAAATGAAAAAAAGATAGCTTCTATTGGTCTAAGAATTTCTAAAGGAAAAACTTATCATGGGATCAGTATTAATGTTGATATGGATCTTGCCCCTTTTAGTTATATAAACCCCTGTGGTTATGAAGGGCTTAAAGTCACACAAATTAAAGATTTAAACAACAAGGCAAACATTAAAGACGTTGAGCGCCTTGCAATTAAACTTTTAGAGCCTATATTCTAAATATGGAGATTATTCCAACACAAAAAATAATTAATAGGGATGGGGTCAAGGCCGTAAAAAATGGACAGAAGCGCAACCAGTATTCTCATATCCCTAACTTAAAAAAACCTGAATGGTTAAAAGTTAAAGCTCAGTTCAATCCTAATTTTCATAAGATAAAAAATCAGGTTTCAGAAAAAAGGCTTAACACTGTCTGTGAGGAAGCGCATTGTCCTAATATCTCTGAGTGCTGGTCTGCTGGCACGGCAACTTTTATGCTCATGGGCTCAGTATGCACAAGGGCATGTAAGTTTTGTTCAGTAGATACAGGAAACCCAAAAGGCTGGTTAGATCAAGACGAACCTCTTAATACCGCAAAAGCGGTTGAAATTATGAAGCTCAAATATGTTGTTCTTACATCAGTGAATAGAGATGATCTTCCAGACGGAGGCGCCAAGCATTTTGCTGACACAGTAAAGCTGATCAAAGATTTAAATCCTGGAACAGCGGTGGAAGCACTAACACCAGATTTTAAGGGACTATCATCTTCTATAGATACCATCGTTAACTGTGGATTAGAAGTTTTTGCACAAAATATTGAAACTGTTGAAAGACTTACTCATCCAGTAAGAGATATTAGAGCGGGCTATCAACAAACTCTTGATGTTTTAGCAGAATCAAAAAAAATTAATCCAAAGGTTCTAACTAAAACCAGTCTTATTCTTGGTCTTGGCGAAACAGATGAAGAAATCGAGCAAACAATGGATGATCTAATAGCTAATAAAGTAGATATCCTAACAATTGGACAATACTTAAGACCAACCTTAAATCATTTACCCATAGAAAGATGGGTAACTCCAGAAGAATTTGAGACTTATAGAGACATTGGATTGAGAAAAGGATTTTTAGAAGTTGTTTCAGGACCTATGGTTAGATCTAGCTACAGAGCTGAAAGAGCTCTAGAGAAAAATAACGCTGGTTTATAAATTTACTTCAAATTTGAAATAACACCTGAGACCAATTCGTAGCTTTTGTTAGATATATATTCTAAATCAACCCATTCTTGGTAAAGCTTTTTGAATCTTTCCACGCCCATTTCATCAAGAATATCAAAAGGACCTTTTTGAAGATTGGTTCCATAAGTCCAGGCATTATTAATAGCATCTTTTTCCAAGATACCATCAGATAATAAAACAAGAGATGCTTCTATAATTCCGATATATAGATCTTGTTTTATATTTTCATAGTTAATCTGATCATTGCTTATATCAATGTTGGAGTGATTTAAAAAACCTGCTCCAGTTTTAATACCAAGATTATTTTTATGAATGTATGAAGATAGGTGCTTTAGGATTTTTCCTTTATGATCAATTAGTCTAGATTCTTCATCTTGCTCCTCCCAAGCATTTTTTATTACATCAAGGCCGAGCATATCCATTATTCCAAAAGGCCCTAGCTTACTGTCATTAGCATTTTTCCATGCTCCATCTATCTCTTCTATGGAGTACCGTCCTTCAATTACCATCAGCATGCTTTGAGTTGTTAGTGCTCCAAGCATTGGATTTAAGGCATATTTGGAATTTCTATTTTTATATATAATCCCACCGCATCCTAAAGTTTCCACAAAAGTTTTTATGGATATTATTGTTTCCTCACTTGTATGAGTTCCTCTAACAATGTCAACCAACCTTGAACCTAAATGGAAATGCATTGCAGCAAACTGATGTTTGGGGCTGAATTGATTGCTTAATACCTCTAAAGACAAACCAGAAGTATTAGTAGTAATGATTGTTTTTTTGCTTACTAAACTCTCAAGTTCTTGGAATAATTGTTTTTTTAACTCTAAATTTTCTGGAATAGATTCACTCACTAAATCGACTCCATCTAAAGCAAATTTTAAATCACTGCAGTCATATATTTTTTTTATAGCAGCGTTCACATCAACGCCCTTAAAAAAATTGTCATGGTTTAGAAAATCAGCCAATTTTGCTTGATTACTAGCCCTATTTTTGAGGGATTCTTCACAAGGATCATATATTACACATTCATATCCAGCCGCTGAGGCTAGCAGCGAGTTAAAACATCCCATTGTTCCAGCCCCAATAAAGCAGACTTTTTTAATAGGAACATACATATCTTATTTTAGAATTTTTGAAGGTTTATCAGGAATAAATAGATTGGTTGCACCTTTCGTCATCACAGCATCTTCATATTCAAGAATTGGTAACCTTTTAAGTTTATTAATTATATGAGACTGAGTTGGATTTTGTTCCCAGCTAGATGAGTGCCAGTTAACCAACCCTTTACCAAGACTCATTTCAGTAAAAATATTTTGTGAGTTATGTAATATTGGTTCTGCAACAACAGGCGGTAATGCTGGATTAACATTGGGTATGTATCTATATCCAAAGGATTTCATGTATGCTTTTTCTTTCACTATCCCATCAACAATTTTTTTGTCTAATCGAGCAGCATCAGAAATCGCAATATCTAAAATAGGACTTGTAAAATGCGACATTCGCACATTAGCAGAATTATTATCATAAGATATATCATCAATATCAGCATATATCTTTGGGATACCTTGCATCTCTCTTCCTGTAAGGATTGGGTCTGTTAAGTTCTCCCACATGACCAAATTGTATGATGCTGTAACTTCATCAACATCTCCAGAAAAAATAGCCTCAACACTAACCGAAATCAAATTATAGTTTCGTCCTGCAAGCCAATCGATATCTTTATTACGCGCATAATTTACAGAAACAGTTGGCTCATCAGAAATTTTAAACTGTTCTGGTATTAGTTTTCTTAGCATTTCTGCATCTGTTTTATAGGGGATAATCAACATCGATACATCTCGATACCATCCAGAACTCCTTGGGTCTGTGTCCCTTGGACCAAAATTAAAAGGCATCATGCTGTTACCATTTTTTGGAATTTTAAAATTTGTCATAGAACTAAAAATGGTACAAGAAGAACAGCAACTAAAACAAGTAGTTGAATAATAATAAAAGGAATGACACCTTGGTATATCTCAGATGTCTTAATTGATTCATCTGCAACACCACGCAGATAAAAAAGAGAGAAACCGAATGGAGGTGTTAAAAATGAGGTTTGGAGATTTATTGCTATAAGTATTGCAAGCCATACAGGATCAAAGCCCATCATCAATAATGGCGGAGCAACTAAAGGAACAATAACATAACAAATTTCAATAAAATCTAAAATAAAGCCAAGCAAGAAGACAAATATCAATACGAAAATAAGAGCCATATAAGGGCCACCAGGCAAAGATCCAAAAATTAGGTCAATCAGATCATCACCTCCAACCCCTCTAAAAATTAATGAAAAAATTGAAGCTCCAATTAATATAGTAAAGATCATAGTCGAAATAATTGCAGTCTTTTGACTGGTCTCTTTTATAAAATTAAATGTTAACCCTCCATTGATTAATACAATTAGCAAAGCTCCCATTGCTCCAATAGCTGATGCTTCAGTTGGAGTGGCAATACCGGCAATGATTGATCCTAAAACCAATATTATGAGCAAAAGGGGTAAAGCAAGAGTTTTTAAGATATCTATAAAAGATGCTGAGCTTGCCTCAGGCTCAAAAAGAATGTCAGGGTTTTTCTTGTTCTTATAGATTGTATATAAAAGATAACCAAAACAAATCATAATGCCTGGCACTATCGCACCGACAAACAGATCCCCGACTGTGACAGTCTTTTGAGAAAAAATGCCCATATTATTTTGGGCCCTTTGATATGCATTAGACATAACATCGCCCAATAACACCAATGCAATTGAGGGAGGAATAATCTGACCAAGAGTCCCCGTGGATGCAACAAGCCCTGATGAAAAATCCTTTTTGTAACCTTGCTGAACCATTACAGGAAGTGACATTAAGCCCATGGTAACTACAGTTGCCCCAACTATTCCAGTGCTTGCAGCTAATAATGCTCCGACTGCAATAATAGAAATACTTAACCCACCCCTTACATTTTTAAAAGCCAGCGCCATATTTTCTAACATTTTTGATGCTATGCCAGAACGCTCAAGCACTGTACCCATAAAAATGAAAAGCGGTACAGCAAGCAAAGTTACATTATTCATAATTCCAAATATTCTTAAAGGAATACTTTTTAAAATTGACTCGTCAAATATTCCAAGTGGAATACAAACAAGAGCAAATAAAATAGAAACTCCAGAAAGAGTAAATGCTACTGGATATCCAAAGAGTAATGCGCAGCAAACTAAAACTAAAAGTAATAAGGGTATTATTTCCATTTGATTTTCAGGAGCTGATTAATAAGAGCAGCCATAAGTGTAATTGGAAATAATATAAGAAAAGTTTTTTGAATAAATACAAATGCCAAACCGCCGGCTTCAGTTGAAACTTCTTTCATTTTCCATGATGCTTCAATAGTTTCTAGAGAATATATGAAAGTAACAATTATTATTGGTAATAGAAAAAGAAAGCCAAAAATGTTATTGATACGATTTTTATATTTATTCGATGCATTTCTATAAAATATATCTACGCGAACATGTTCATCCTTATTCATAACATATCCTGCACAACCCAAGAAAACCAAAGCATGAAAATACATTACTAATTCTTGCAAATTAGTCCTTCCAACCCCAAAAAAATACCTACTAATAATAACAATCACCATTAGTAAAATCATTACTGGTATAAGGTATGAAATTTTTTCACCTACAAAATTTATATACTTTTCTATAAGTTTCATTAGTAGTCTGACCTAGATTTAGTTAGAATAATTATCATGTTAATAGTACTTTCCCCAGCAAAAACCTTGGATTTTGGCATTGATGCTAAAAGCAATCATACTGCACCGCAGTTTTTAAGCCAATCTTCAAACCTTATAAAGAATTTAAAACAGAAAGAGCCAAAAGATATTGCAAGTCTTATGGGTCTTAGTGATAAACTTGCTGCTTTAAATTTCGATAGATATCAATCTTGGAAAGCCTCAAAAATAGTTTCTGCAGATACCAAGCCATCTGTAATGGTTTTCAAGGGAGATGTGTATCAGGGTCTGGATGCTGAAACTTTAAATAACAAGCAAATTAAATTTGCTCAAAAGCACTTAAGAATTCTTTCTGGTCTATACGGTATTCTTAGGCCTATGGATGTAATTAAGCCTTACAGATTAGAAATGGGAACAAAGTTAGAAACAAGCAAGGGTAAGAATCTATATGATTTTTGGGGCAACTCAATTCAGAAAAATGTTCTACAAGATTTACAGTCTCAAAAATCTGATCTGCTTATAAATCTTGCATCTAAAGAATATTTTACTGTATTAGGAAAATTGCCAGAGCATATCAATGTAGTATCACCAGTGTTTAAAGATTATAAAAATGGTAAGCACAAAATCATTAGTTTTTATGCTAAAAAAGCAAGAGGCCTTATGGCAAGGTGGATTATTGAAAATAATATAAAAGACTTTGAAAAACTATCGAAGTTTAATATAGATGGATATTACTTTTCTAAATCAGAATCTACAGTAACTGAGCCAGTTTTTTTGAGAGACTAGTTTTAAATTAAACCCTCTTTTTCCCAAAAAGATTTCTTTGGCTCTAAATCTTCAAACTCACCATCAGTTTTATTCATATAAGCAGTCATTGCTGCCTCCATATCTTTTCCACTTATTAGGCTTGCATTCCAAGTGGCATGAAACTCTAGAGCATCTCGAACAGAATGATCTCTAGCATAATTTATTTGTTTTTTAATAACCCTAGTAACTAAAGGTGATTTACTGGCAATTGTTTGAGCTATTTTTTGAACTTCGCTCCTAAGCTCATCTTCTGAAGAATAAACCTCATTAACTAAGCCTAAAGATTTTGCTTCAGATGAATCGAACTTCCTTCCTGTATATGCAAGCTCTCTTAATGCTGCAAGAGGGATCAAGGAGGGTAGTCTCTGGAGGGTTCCCACATCTGCAGCAATTCCAATATCAACTTCAGCAATTTTAAAAAATGCATTCTCTGAGCAGTACCTTAAATCACAGGCTGCCGCCATATCTATAGCACCACCAACACAGGCACCCTGAATAGCTGCTATGGTCGGCATCCTGCATTCCTCAAGAGCTGTAAATGTATCTTGAAGCTCTAAAACTTCATGATAAAAAGCCTCTCTTTGCCTTGCTGGATCTATTTCTCTTTCTGATTTTTTGGGTGGTGCAAAGGTGCTTAAATCCATACCAGCGCTAAAATGTTTACCTTGTCCGGATAGAACTATTACTCTTGCATCAGAGTTTTTATCTATATTCTTAATAATCTCTGGAAGTTCTTTCCAAAAAATTCTTGTCATAGAATTTAATTGATCAGGCCTGCTCATTGAAAGATGAGCTATACCATCCTTATGACTTACTTCAAAGCAAGAATAATTATTCATTTTCTGCAATTTTTATTGAATCATCAACAATATTACGAATTTTTTCAACATGTTCAAAAGTCTTATGATGTGACATAACAACTTTTCTTTCTTCACTTAAAAGAACAAGCATTTTCTTTAGCTTGTGCAGATTTTCTAAGACTTCACTATTCATATTTATTTGTATAACTAAAATTAATTATTGGCATTATAATGCTCTTAATCTATGAAATCACGAAATCTAATATATTTATCCTCTGTCTTTTGTTTATTTGCTGCTGATATTTCAGCAACCGAAGAGAAAATTGATAATTCTGTCCAGGCTCAGTCCATGCTTGCAGTTTTATATGCTCAATCCTCTGCTGAGTATGAAGCAAACAATCTTCAAACTTATGCTGGAGCAAAACTAGCATTAGAAAAAGCATTGGCTAATAAAAATTGGACTGCTGCGATAGAGCAAAAAGAAGATTTTTCTGAAAAACCGCCTGCAGTTATTTTAGATATAGATGAAACCGTTCTTAATAATATACCTTTTCAAGCAAGATCAATTATAAAAGGTGAATCTTATCCAAATGGTTGGGTTGAGTGGATGCTTGAAGAGGCATCTACTTCTGTAGCTGGAGTTTATGAGTTCTTGAAATATGCTGATAGCAAAGGAATTAAAATTTTTTATGTGACTAATAGAATTGCAATTGCTGAAGAGGCTACTCGAAATAATTTAAAGAAACTTGGATTACCTTTTGACTCTGATAGAGATGTTTTATTAATGAAAAATGAAAATGGTTGGACCTCTGATAAGGTTTCTAGAAGAGAATTAATTGCTCAGGATTATAGGATTCTCCTTCTCATAGGAGATCAGCTAGGCGACTTCATATCATTAGAAGAGGCAACTGCTGGCATGGATTCAAGAAAAGAAATAGCTTCAAAATATGAAGAAATGTGGGGTAAGAAATGGTTTATGATTACAAATCCAATTTATGGAAGATGGGAAGCTTCAATTTACAACAATGAATATCCTGATACTGAGAGCGAGCTTATGCAAATGAGACTAAAAGCTCTAAAGCCATAAAATACTAATGAAAAAATTTTTGCTTATCCTAAGTCTAGTTAGTATAGCTATCTTTTTAAATTTTCTGAATATCAAAACCAATACAGAGAAAATAAAAATAGGAAACAAACAAACAAAAAATATAAATATTGCTAGCTTTGAAAAGAATCAGAAGCCCAAAAATATTATTTTAATAATTGGGGATGGAACCGGCCTTAATCAAGTAACATTATCAAGAATTGCCATTGGCGGCCTAGATTTCAAATTAGCTATTGATCAAATGCCTTATACTGGTTTTTCTCTTACCCATTCTTATAATAATGCTTATACAGATTCTGCAGCTGCAGCAACCGCATGGGCAACTGGGAAAAAAACAAATAACAAATTTTTATCAGTTGATGTCAATAAGAAAGAATTAAAAACCTTACCTGAAATTTTATATGAAAAAGGCTTCTTATCTGGTCTTGTATCTACTTCTTCAATAACTCATGCAACACCAGCAGCATTTTATGCTCATGTTGATTCAAGATATGAAGAAGAAGAAATTGCCAATCAATTAATAGCTTCATCTATCAGCATTGCTTTAGGAGGGGGTAAGGAATTTTTTGACAATGAAAGATTAAAAAAGGATTCTTTATACATATCTGATAAAGAAAGTCTGGAAGAGTTAGAATTGTCAGCTTCGAGAAGAGTCATCGGTCTTTTTGATAAAGATGGTATTGAAAGATCACCCAAAAAACCCACTCAACAAGAGATGACAAGAGTTGCTTTGAATTTTTTAAAAACTAAGACAAATAACTGTAAAGGATTTTTTTTAATGAGCGAAGGAAGTCAAATTGATTGGGCAGCTCATGATAATGATGCAAAGAAAATGATAACTGAATTTGAAGATTTTGATAAAACCATTAGATTGGCTATGGAATATGTAGGTAAAAATAAAGATACTCTTTTAATCATAACAGCTGATCATGAAACCGGAGGTCTGCAAATTTTAAGGCAAGATAAAGATTATGTTGAAATTCAATGGGGCACTGGAAGACATACCGGTATTCCAGTTGGCGTATATGCTTATGGTCCTGGAGCGGCTCACTTTACTGGCCTGATGGATAATACTGAGATTTATCATAAGATTATTTCAATTTTGAGTGTTGATGAGTTGGAGCCAGCAACGTGCATATAGATTCAAACTTTCTGAAAAGTTTATACCAGCCTTTGAGGGTTGTAGTTAAAGATGCTTCAGAAGCTATCATGGAGATATACCATAAAGATTCCTATGAACTTATTGAAAAATCTGATGGATCTCCTGTTACAGAAGCTGATAATAATGCAAATAAAATAATTCTGAATTCTCTAAAAAAAATATCACCAAATATTTCAGTAGTTTCTGAAGAAACTTATGATAAAAGTTCTGAAATTCCAAAAGAGCCATATTGGCTTATAGATCCTTTAGATGGAACAAAAGAGTTCATTAACAAATCAAATGATTTTACAGTTAACATAGCTTTGATTGAAAACAGAGTTTCTATATTTGGCACTATTTGTTCTCCAACCAGTAGCAAAATATGGCAGGGATCTAAATTTGATGAGTGTAATAATGCCAATGATATGCCAGAGACCCTTCGTATTGTAATGAGCAAAAGTCATCAAACTGAAATAGATAAAGAATTTTTAAATTATTTAAAGATTAATCATATTTCATTTGAAATAATTGAGAGAGGTAGTTCGCTAAAGCTATGCGCACTTTCTGACAATAAAGCTGATATTTACCCAAGGTTTGGCCCTACATCTGAATGGGATATTGCAGCAGGCCATGCTATTTTATCCAGCAACGGCGGACATGTATGCCAAATTCTTAATGAGCATTCTTTAGATTATTCAAAAGACGAAACCATCCTTAATCCTGCTTTCGCAGCATTCAGAAATACATCACTAAAAAATCATTATCTTCCATTATTAAGCGGATTTTATAAAAAATTGGTATAATTTTGTTAATAACATTAATTAATAATATAATTAATTATAAATAAAATTTATAATAAATATGGGAACACAGTTACAACCATCTCAGTTAAATAGTCCGGGTAAGGATATTGAATCTTATTTAGCTTCTGTGCATTCAATTCCTATATTGACTAAAGAACAAGAGCAGGAATTAGCTTTAAAACTTTATGAAGAGGATGATTTAGATGCTGCTAGGCAACTTGTTATTCATCATCTGAGGTTTGTGGTGCATATTGCTAGATCTTATCAGGGCTATGGCTTGCCATTAGCTGATATTATTCAAGAGGGTAATGTTGGTCTAATGAAAGCTGTAGACAAATATGATCCCCATAGAGGTGTAAAAGTTGTATCTTTTGCTGTGCATTGGATTAAAGCTGAAATTCATGAATATATTCTTAAAAATTGGAGATTGGTTAAGATTGCCACAACTAAAGCTCAGAGAAAATTATTTTTTAACCTAAGAAGCAAGAAAAAAAGCTTAGAGTGGTTAACAAAAGAAGAGGCCGAAAAAATAGCTAAAGATTTAAATGTTGAAGTAAAAGATGTGCTTCACATGGAAAATAGACTTTCATCTAATGATGCATCTTTTGATGCTCCAGTGGTATCTGAAAATGATGATGAGATGATGTCACCATCTCAATACATTGAAGACAACACATACGATCCTGAGATTATTGTCGCAAAAGCTGAGGCAGATGACCTTAATCATAACGATTTGTCTGAGGCATTAAAAATGCTAGATGACAGAAGTAAAGATATTCTTCAGAGAAGATATTTAGATGATGACAAAACCACTCTTCATGATCTTGCTGATGAATATGGTGTTTCTGCTGAAAGAATTAGACAAATTGAGAACGGAGCTTTAAAAAAATTAAAAGCTTTGATGGTAAGCGCTGCTTAAAAATTTTAATTTAGACCATGCGTCATAAATTTTTACCTTCATTTGTTCAAAGAAAAGGCCGTTTAACAAAGAGCCAAGAAAAAAACCTTTTAAATCTCTCAAGTTATCAAATATCTTCCTATTCAGAAATCCTAAAAGCTAAGACCAATTTTAAAAAAATAATTTTAGAAATAGGTTTTGGTAATGGAGAAAATATTTTTAAATTTGCTAAAAACAATTCAGAACACCTTTATATTGGTTCTGAAGTATACGTGTCTGGAATAGGCCAATTGCTTGGAGATATTATTAGTAATGATTTAGATAACGTAAAAATCATTACAGGTGACATAAGGCTCATACTTGATGAGATTGCCGAGCCTATATTTGATCATGTAGTTATCATTTGCCCAGATCCTTGGCCCAAATTAAAACATCACAAAAGAAGAATGCTTAATAATGATTTTTTAAATCTAATGCACAGGACTATAAAGGATGGTGGGCATTTGTTCATATCTACCGATTGGGAAAACTATGCTGAATCAATCGATGAGGCAATAAGCCAAAATAAAGGCTTTGTTAGGTTAAAAAATTCAATATACAAAGAAGCTGATTTAACCAAGTTTCAACAAAGAGCGTTAACAGAAGGTAGAAAAATATATCCTTTTCCGCTTCAAAAAATTAGCTAAATATATTTACAGTGTCGTTTAAAAACTTATAACCTTTTGAAGTAGCTTTTAAAGTATTTTTTTCAAGCAACCCTTTATCAATTCCTTGAAGAATTTTTTCTTTAAATGAATTAGTTATATATATGTTCCTATTTTTTAGCTCACCAAAAGAGACCCCATTTTTTATTCTTAAAAGATTCATAGCAAGATCAAGGTCATATGAAAAGCTATCTATTTCAGTAGTTGATGATTTATTAGGATCTTTAATGTAAGAGTTAACTTTTTTTAGTTTAACCATTCTTTTTATTGACTCTTCTGTGGTAATTTTGCTATGAGCTCCAGGACCAACGCCCAAATAGTCACCATACATCCAGTAATTCATATTATGTTTGCTATATCTGTTATCTCTAGACCAAGAAGAGACTTCATATTGATAGATATTATTTTTGTTAAGAATCTCACCAGCTATAGACTCCATCGATTCAATAATAGAGTCTTCAGGTATCTTAAGTTCTTTTTTAAAGAAGATTGTATTTGGCTCAATAGTTAGCTGATACAAAGATAAATGATTAATTTTATATAAGCAGAATGTTTCAATATCAGACCTAAATGAGGAAAGTGACTGATCCATAATGCCATATATTAAATCAATAGATGTTTCTATGCCTTTAAATCCAGACAAGATCTCCAATGCCTGAAAACTATCATGAGAGGTATGATTTCTTTCTAGACTATTTAATGTTGACTGATCAAAGCTTTGAATACCAAGAGAAACTCTATTGATACCAGAATCAATAATTTTAGTTAGATAATCTTTTGTAACCTCTTTGGGATTGAGTTCAAAATTAATTTCACAACCTTGCTGAACAATTCGCATTTCATTTAGCTTATTAATAATGCTTCCAACCATTGTTGAAGATACCAGAGAGGGCGTACCCCCTCCAAAATATATTGAAGAAAACCGCCTTTCACCTATATATTTTTTTGAAAATTCTATGTCATAAAAAATAGCTTTCATCAATCGATCTTCATCACCATCTGACCTATCAATACTTATATTAAAATCGCAATAAGGACATTTTTTTTCACACCATGGAAGATGTATATATAACGATATTGGTATCTTATTAGGAGTAAATTTTTTCAAGCTCATTTAAAAATGATTTTGCTGCCACAGCTCTATGACTGATGCTATTTTTAATATCTGAGTCCATCGTCGCCATAGAGATAGCATAGTTATTTGGATAAAAAATCTTATCGTAACCAAAGCCGCCTTCGCCTGAACTTTTTATCGAAACCTTGCCATGAATTTCTCCATACGCATATAAGGGGACTGGATCAGAGTAAGACCTGACTCCAACAAGAACACATACATAATATGCATCAAGAGAGGTTTTTTTTAGTCTCTTTATTTCTGAAATAATTTTATCTCGATTATCTTTATCAGATGCATTTTCTCCCGCATACCTTGCTGAAAAGATTCCTGGTTCATAGTTTAGTTCTGGAACAACTATTCCAGAATCATCAGCTATTGTAAAAATTTGTGATTCTTTTGATGCGTGCCTTGCTTTTTTTAGAGCATTTTCAAAAAAGCTCATCCCATCCTCAATAGCATCCCCAATACCAAGTTCCTCTTGAGATACAAGCTCATACTTATTAAAAATTTTTTTAAATTCTTTAATTTTTCCTTTGTTGGATGAGGCTAAAAGGATTTTTTTATTTTCTAGCAAGCAGATAAACTCCTTCAGAAGCGAATGCATTAGGCATGGCCGAAGAAAGAATATTCTTGGCTCCCTTATCATTTAAATAAAATCTTTCGTTAATTACAAACCCTTCACTTTCACATAACCCTTCAAAATCTCTAATAGTACATAAGTGTAAGTTTTTTGTTTCGTACCAACTTGATGGAAGGTTTGGTGTGACAGGCATTCTTCCTAATGCAAGGTCTATCCTGCACTTCCAGAACCCAAGGTTTGGCAATGTAACAATGCATTGTTTGGAAAGATGAAGCATTTTTCTTAGAGCTATATGAGGTTCTTTAAGGCATTGAATTGAGCTAGCCATAATTGCCACATCAAAACTAGAGGATTTAAAGTCATCTATGCCCTCATCAATATCTTTCTCAATTACAGATATGCCCCTATAAACACATTCTTGAATTTTTGCATGATCTATTTCTACTCCGTAACCATGAACACCTTTGTGATCAATTAAATTTTTAAGAAGAGAGCCATCACCACAGCCAAAATCAATAACTTTGCTTTCTTTTGGTATCCAATTTTTTATTATATTTGCTTTTAGATTATTCATTCGGCCTCTATAAAAGCTTTTAATATATTTACATATCTATCTGAAGCAAACAGAAAACTATCGTGACCTTGTTTTCCTTCAAGAATCACGCAAGAGCAAGCTACATTTGCATTCATTGCTGCTAATTGTATTTCTTTGCTGCGTTTAGGTGGGTAAAGCCAGTCGCTATCAAAGCCAACAAGTAAAAGCTTAGCTTTTACAGGTGATAAAGCCTGTTCAAGATCTCCATCGGTCTGATAAGAAGCATCATATCCGTCCATTGCCTTTGTCATCAGAATGTAGCTGTTAGCATCAAAAATATCTGAAAATTTTTCTCCCTTGTATTGTAAGTAATTTTCAACTTGGTAATCTATACCTTTATCAATCTTAGATTTAATATCTTGAAAATTCCTTCCAAATTTTTCATCCATGATGCCTTCGGATGAATAGGTAATATGTCCAAGCATTCGAGCAGTTTTTAAACCATTTTTAGGTTTTACATCATGAAGCAAATAATCCCCATCCATAAAATTCTTGTCTTTTCTAATTGCCTCACGACCAACTTCATTCATGGCAATGTTCTGAGTGCTAGATTTAGCAGCGGCAGCAAATATTCCTGCTTTATTTAAACTTTCCGGAAATGAGATAGACCACTGAAGTGCTTGCATGCCCCCTAAACTGCCACCAAGGACCATGTGCCATTTTTTTATTTCGAAATAATTTGATAATTGTTTTTGAGAATTAACCCAGTCAACAACACTCACAGCAGGAAAATCTTTGCCATATGGTTTTTTGCTTATAGGATTTGTGCTTAGTGGCCCTGATGAGCCAGAACACCCTCCTAAGTTATTGGAGCAGACCACAAAATACTTGTTAGTATCGACCGCTTTACCTGGACCAATAATATTATCCCACCAGCCTATATCTTTTTTGTCTTCTGAGATACCGGCAGCATGATGGTTGCCTGAAAAGGCATGACATATAAGAATTCCGTTGGACTTGTCTTTGTTTAGCTCACCATAAGTCTCAACCATTAATTCGAATGAATCGAGCCTTGCCCCACAGGCTAGATCAAGACCATTATCAAATTTAATTAGGCTGCTGCTCGTTTTCATATAATTGATCTTATTATGCTTGCTAGAAGAATCTCCACCTGCCTAATAAAAATCAAAGCAAATATAGGTGAGATATCTATTCCACCCATAGATGGTATAAATTTTCTAATTGGCGCTAAAAGTTTGGTAGATATTTCTTCAACTAATTTCAATAACGGGTGAGGGTTTCCAGGAGCAATCCAGCTTAAAACTACCGAGCCAATTATACAAAAGAAAAAAATTGTTACAGTTGTATTTAAAGTTTCAATCACTGAAATCACAACAAGAACATATTCATCATATTGGCTGGAATACAGAAGATAATACCCAGAAAACTTTAACAAAACTGCTAGTAAAAAAATTGTATAAACTTGATTAGAGAAAATAGATATTTTACTTATTGGGCTATAGAAATTAACAAATGCTTTTACAACTGGATTATAGTAGTCAACCTTCAGAGTATAGAATACAAACATTATTATAAAAAAATAACTCAAAACGCCAAGACATAAACTTATTATCTCATTCATATTAAAACTCTCTAGAAATTTCTTTAGATCTTTTTATTGCTGCTGCAATACCCTTATCAAAACTCTTAGATAATTCAGAGTTTTTAAAGCTCTTGATACCGGCTTCTGTGGTACCTTTTTTTGAAGCTACAGCCTTAATTAAAGCATCTGTTGTCTCTCCGCTACCAATTGACTTGGAGATGCCTTCAAGAAGATTACTTATAATAAGATTCTTTTTTTTAACGTCTCCATTGCAAATTTTTATTATGCGTTTTTCGTATACTTGAAGAAGATAAAAAAAGTATGCAGGACCACTTCCAACAAGGCCTGTGAAATCATCCAGATGTGATTCTTTGTCAATATCTAAAACCATTCCAACTTTTTTAAAAAGAAGGGCAATTTCTTTTTGAGTAACTTTTGATGCTGAAATATTAAACAAAGCAGTGATTCCTTTTTTAAATCTAGATGATGTATTGGGCATCACTCTCATTAGCTCAACATTTGCAAATTGAGAAAGATATTTTTTTGATTTAATTCCAGCAACTAAAGAAATAATTTTAGGCTTTTTAATCAAAGAGCATACTTCTGAGTATGCACTTAAAGCATCTTTAGGCTTAACCGCTAATATAAAAATATCAGAAGACTGCACGTTATTAATTGAGTATTTTTTAATTTTTAGCTTATCGAGCTTAGCAGAGTTAGATTTATTTCTATCAATATAAAATAGATTTTTTCTGCTATGTCCACTCTCAATTAAGCCCTCTACAATAGCTTGAGATATATTTCCTGCTCCAACAAATATTACTCTTTTCATTATCTTTTACCAAAAATTAGCTCCCCAATTCTTACCATATTTGACCCAAATTTTATTGCAGACTCAAAGTCATTGGTAGTACCCATGGATAGATATTTAGCATCTGGATGAAATTCTATCAATTTATTATGTAGTTTTTTTGATTTAATCATCTGCTCTTTTACATCTCCCGCAAGGCTAGGGAGAACCATTATGCCCTTTAAATGAATATTTTCCAGCAACTTAATATGATCTGCAAAGTCGAGCAATTCTTCGGGCCTTAATCCAGACTTAGATGCCTCTCCCGAAATATTGATTTGTATGCACCCATTTATTTTTTTGTTCGCACTCTGACATTCAGAATTAATTTTATTTGCTATTTTTTCTCTATCTAATGAATGAATCCAGTCAGCGTTTATAGCAATGCTTTTTGCTTTATTGGACTGAAGGGGCCCAATAAAATGCCAAATGATTTCTTTATAATTGAGTTGTTTTACTTTTTCTTCTAATTCTTGAGCATAATTTTCACCAAAATTTCTTATTCCTATCTCATACGCATTTTTAATATGCTCAATGCTCTTTTTCTTTGATACTGCAATCAAAGATATTTCATTAGATTCTTTTAGTATTTTTTTGCAGGCTTCATCAATTCTTAATTGAATATTATCAATCTGTGATCTTAATTCTTTTTGCATAACGTTCTTAGACGAGGATCAAAGCCATTTTTTGTTATTTGCTCTTTAGCATTATTTGCTGCAGACCTATTTTCATATGGGCCGCTTAAAACGCTGAAAAGCAATTTTTCAGGATTAGAAGCGCTATATATTTCATTAATTGATATTAATTCAATGTCATTAAGTATTTCTTTTGCCTCATAGGCATATTTTTTATTACCGTATGCCCCAATTTGAACAAAGTATTCACAAGACATAAAATTTGCTTCGTCTGAAGTCTCAATAAGAATAGAATTTTCAATAAGAGATGTTGGAAAGTCTATAGTTATATTGTTTAAATTTTCTCTTGGCTCAATTCTCTTAATATCAGTTTCAAAATACATAAATGAAATTACAGCAAGCGTTATTGCCATAAAAATTATCCCCATCAATAAGCTACCAGATACAACTAAGGTATTTTTCTTCTTTGATCTAAATACAGTTTTTTTAGTTTTTATATGATTTTTTTTAGATGAGTTTCTTTTTGCATAATCTCTCATAAATTCTACATTTTCTCTATTGGCTTTATGCCCAGTAGACCAAGTCCATTAGATAAAATTATTTTTGCTGCATTAAGGCAGTAGATAATTGCTTCAATATTCTCTTTTGACTCAGTCAACACCTGATTATCATTATAAAAGCTGTGAAAAAAGTGAGCAAAATCTTTTAAATAAAATATGATTAAATGGGGCTGAAGAGAGGATGATGCTCTTGATACAACATTTGGATATTTGCTCATCTCATGTATTAATTTGTCACAATTTTTATATGATCCATTAGCTACGGCAGTTGCCATCTTAGGCATTGATGAATTTTCATTTATGTATTTTGTTAGAAGTGAGCATATTCTGGCATGAGCATATTGAATGTAATAAAACATATTTTCTTTGCTATCAGCCTTTGCAAGATTTAGATCAAAATCCAAGTGTTGATCGGCTTGCTTTGAAAGATAATAGAATCTCGCGGCGTCTGTACCAATTTCATTTATTAGATCTGATAAAGAAAAGAACTCACCAGATCTTGTGGACATTTTTACCTTATTGCCATCCTTATAAAGGTTGGCAAATTGAACCAATTGGACATCGAGCTTCTCTTTATCAAAACCAAGACCCTTAATGGAAGCTTCTATCCTTTTTATATATCCGTGGTGATCGGCACCCCAAACATTAATAAGTTTATTAAAACCTCTATCTATTTTATCTTTGTGATACGCCACATCAGACGCAAAATATGTAGCCCTTCCATCATCCCTTATAAGAACTCTATTTTTATCGTCACCTGAATCTATAGTGTTTAGCCAAATTGCTCCATTTTCTTCATAAGCAAGCCCTTTATTTTTTAATGATTTAATTGCTAATGATATTTTTGAATCATTAGCATTTAAATCACCAAGACTTGACTCGCTAAACCAGTTATCAAAAGATACATTAAAATTTTCAAGATCAGTTCTGATTGTTTGCAACACTTTACTTAGCGCAAATGACTTAATTTTTATCCATAGCTTATTTTCTTTGTTTTTAATTCTTAAAATTAATTCATCTATTTCTTTTTCTTCATCTTGCGGAAGGTCTTTAATTAATATTCTTGAATCAATAAGATTGCCAGGCTTATGTTTTTCTTTAAATAATTTAGCTATATCAGATATATATGAACCTTTATAGGCATTTTTTGGGAAATAACCCTTTAATCCTTCCTCATAAATTCTAATAAAAACACTTGCTGTAAGAATATCTATTTGTCGCCCCGCATCGTTAATGTAATATTCTTTTTGAACCTTGTAGCCAGAGGATTTAAGAATTCTTCCAATAGCATCGCCATATGCAGCACCTCTTCCATGGCCAACATGAAGCGGGCCGGTAGGATTTGCTGAAACAAATTCAATTTGTATTGATTGATCCTTACCATGATTTGATGATCCAAAGTTTGAAGATTGAAGATTAATATTATCAATTGTTGAAATAAAGTCTTCTCGCTTAAGTGTAATATTAATAAACCCAGGTCCAGCCGTTTCTACTTTTTCAAACTTGCGAGAGTCAATTAATTTTCTCTGTAATTTATCAGCTAACTCTTTTGGATTTTTTTTTAATTGACTTGCAGCAATCATGCAAACATTTGTTGTTAAATGTCCTTTCGACAGGTCATCCGTAACAGTCGAAGAATACCTTTCTTTTATTTGATTGAAAGAGCTTTCTTCTAGACCAGTAAGTGATGATAAAAATATATCTATTTCATCATTTAGAGACCCAATCATTACTTAGCTCTTCCAATATAGCTTTCATCTCTAGTATCTACTTTGACACTTTCTCCCTCATTAACAAATAAAGGAACCTGTATAGTAACTCCAGTCTCTAACTCAGCCGGCTTAGTTGCTCCTGAAACAGTATCACCTTTGACACCCGGCTCAGATTTAACAATTTTAAGCTCCACGTTTACTGGAGCATTAACCAGTATAGGCTTATCATTCCATAAAATAATTTCACAAGTTTCTTGACCAACTAGCCATTTTTTTGCATCACCCATTTCTTTAGAACCAATTTCTATTTGTTCGAAAGTTGTAGAGTCCATAAAGTGCCAGCTATCTCCGTCACAATATAAAAACTCCATGTCCTTGTGATTAATATCAGCTGTTTCAGCAGACTCTCCTGACTTGAATGTTTTATCATTAGTATTTCCAGTAAGTAGATTCTTGTACTTAACCCTCATAACCGCTTGACCCTTACCAGGCTTATGAAATTCATGTTCAATTATCGAGCACGGGGCATTATCTATTAAGAGCTTTGTTCCATTTTTAAATTGGTTTGTTGAAATCTTCATTTTATGTATATTTTTGTGTTATTTTATTATTTGTCATCGAGGAAAACTATGAAAAAATTATTTTTATTAATTGCCATGTCTGCAATTGTAACGTCTTGCAGTCAAACTAGCGAACAAACTAAATCCGAAAATGATTTAGAAATCTTTCTACAAAAAATCGAAGAAGACAATTTATCTCAAGGCCCTGTTGTCAGTTCTGCTTATTGGATAGGATCAAATTTTATTACCTATGATTCTCAAAATATCGTTGCAGACTATAGCAAAAGATATACCCTGAAATCTTTAGAAAACTCTAGAGAAGCTTCAAGTTTTAATAGTTTAAAAACCTCAGACTCTAACAGAAGAAAACTTGAGCTATTAAAAAGTTCATTTGTTATGCCTCCACCATTAGATGAAAGCTTAGCAAGCGAATTATCATCAATATCTACAAAATTAGAGGCGATGTATGGAAGCGGCGAGTATTGTTACGAAGATGGAGGCTGTTATGACCTTGAAGCTTTTGAACAGATCATAGATAGTTCTAGAAATCCAGATGAGCTACTTATGGCTTGGAACGGCTGGCATGAGGTTGGAAAATCAATGAAACCAATGTATATGAGAATGGTTGAAATTGGAAATGAGGGATCAAGAGATCTTGGGTATAGCGGTTTAGATGATTTATGGTTTAGTAAATATGATATGCCAGCAGATAAATTTTTAGAGGTAACAGATTCTGTTTGGGAAGAGGTAAAACCCTTATATGAAGCTTTGCATTGTCATGTTAGAAGCCAACTTAATGAATACTATGGAGATGAGATAGTGCCACCTGAAGGCTCCCTTCCAGTTCATCTAACTGGAAATATGTGGGGACAATCATGGTCAAATATTTATGATCTTGTTTATCCGCAGGCCAGTCAAACGAAATCCGTAGATGTTACCAAAATTATTAAAGACAGGAATATCAATGAAATTGAGATGGTTGAATATGCCGAAGACTTTTTCTTGTCGATGGGCTTTGAGCCTCTTCCAGATACTTTTTGGGAACGCTCGTTATTTACCAAACCCCAAGACAGATCAGTTGTTTGTCATGCATCTGCATGGAATCTTGATTCAGTTAATAATGATTTAAGAATTAAGATGTGCATAGAAAAAAATGAAGAAGACTTTATAACAATTCATCATGAATTAGGGCATATTTTTTATTACCAAGCCTACAATCATTTACCAACACTTTTTCAAGGCGGTGCAAACGATGGGTTTCATGAGGCATTTGGCGATCTCTTAACATTATCAATTACACCAGACTATCTAAAAAAAATTGGATTCATCAGTTTAGATGAGGCTAAATTAGCCAAAAATGATTCAATAGGCTTATTGATGAAGCAAGCTTTGGAGGGAGTAGTAGTTATTCCTTGGGCTTTAATGTTAGACAAATGGAGGGCAGGAGTATTCACTGGCGATATTGCTGAAAATGAATTAAACAAAGCTTGGTGGGATATGCGAGAGTCATACCAAGGTATTGCACCACCAGATGAAAGGTCTGAAGATTATTTTGATCCTGGAGCAAAATATCATATTCCGGGCAATACCCCATATACAAGATATTATCTGGCGCGAATAATGCAATATCAATTTCATGAATCACTTTGCAATGACATAGGTTTCTCGGGTCCCCTGCATGAATGTTCTATATATGGGAATAAATTAGCTGGAGAAAAAATTATATCAACCATGGCAATGGGGCAGAGCGCCCCATGGCAAGATGCTTTTGAGAAACTAACTGGCTCAAGAAACATTAGCGGAGAGTCAGTTATGAATTATTATAAACCTCTTAAAGAATGGCTAGACACTCAAAACAATGATAGAAGCTGTGGCTGGGAGAAATAAAGTTGCAACAAGTAATTAATATATTTATATCACTAATAGCTTTCTTGCTAGCTGTCTTTATTGCTGGCGCAACAGAAATAGATTTAGTTCTTAGGGTAGTAATCTTAGCTTTTATAATTCAGTGGATTGCTTTTTTGCCTGCATATATATTTCAAACTGAAAAGTTTTATGATTTAACGGGAAGCCTTACCTATCTATCTGTTATATGGTATTCACTTTTCTATAGCTCAAACTCTTTTACTGATTTAAATGGTGCTAATATAGCAACAGTACTTCTCATTACTTTTTGGGCACTAAGACTTGGCAGTTTTTTATTTATGAGAATTCATAAAGATGGAGAAGACAAAAGATTTAGAACAATCAAACCATCAGCAACACAATTTTTTATGACATGGACTCTACAGGGCTTGTGGGTTTCGCTTTGTTCAATGTGTGCTTTAACAGCAATCTCATCAGAGACGGGCGTAATAGTAAACACTTTATTTTATGTTGGTTTTAATTTATTCCTTTTTGGATTTATTACCGAGGTCATTGCAGACAAGCAAAAAACTGCATTTAGATCAATTCCGGAAAATAGGGATAAATTTATTACTACTGGCTTATGGGCAAAATCTAGACACCCAAATTTTTTTGGTGAAATTATTTTATGGACAGGAATTGCAGTAATGTCATTTTCATCGTTGAGCGGACTTCAATATCTAACTCTTATTTCTCCATTTTTCACATATCTACTTCTTGTTTACGTAAGCGGAGTTCGCATGCTTGAAGCCAGAGCAGACAAAAAATGGGGAGACAATGAAGAGTATAAAAAATATAAAGCCAATACACCTGTATTATGGCTAAGATTTAGAGGTTAAAAAAAAGTAGTTTTTTACAAAAGCTTTACATAAAAAGTTTTATTATTGGCCTATGACTGTTAATATGGTCAAACTTTTAGGGAGATATTTATGAAGAATAAATTTAATTTGATGCACTTGTGCATGATAGTCTCTATTTCTGCGACTCTTTCAGCCTCTGATATGGAAAGTGTTCTTGAGGTCGGAAGAGAGAATCAATTATTATCTGCTAAATCGCAAGATAATATAGATAAGACAGAAAGACAGACTGACAGGATCGTTAATGAGTGGAAGTCTGTTTCTAAACAAGTTGAAGGTTTAAAGTTATATAACGAACAGAAAAGAATTCAAATCGCAGCACAACTGGAATTGATGGATAAGCTTGACGATCAGCTTGTACAGGTTGTTGTTATGCAAAGACAAATACCTCCACTAGCCCAAAGAATGCTAGAAAGTCTTGAGTCCTTCATTAGTCTTGATACTCCCTTCAGGATAGAAGAAAGACAAAATAGAATTGATTTGGTTAGATCATCTTTAGCCAAACCAAAAGTTACTGCTTCAGAGCAAGTAAGACAAGTCCTAGAAGCCTATAACATAGAAGCGGAGTATGGAAGAAAAATTGATACATATGAAAGTACTCTTCAAGATGGAACAGTGGTTAATATTCTTGTCATAGGAAGAATAGGAATGTTTTATCAAACCAAAGATGAGCAGTCTAGTGGTAGATGGAATAACGAAACTAATTCTTGGGATGAGCTGCCGAATACTTATCGAAAACCTATTAGAAATGGAATTAGAATGGCTAAAAAATTAGCTCCCACAGACATGTTAATGATGCCTGTTATTAAAGGAGAGGTGTAATGAAAAATTTATATGTAATTCCATTGCTATTAATATCTTTGAGTGGGTTAATTTTTGCTCAAGATAATGCAGAAGAGGTTGTTGAGCTTTCGACTGTTGAAGCTTTATTAGCTCTTGTCAAGGAAGGTAAAACTAAAGAACAGGCTGCGAATACTCAAAGAGAAGATAGTTTTATGGCAAACAAGAACAAACAAGCTTCAATTCTTGCCGCTGAAAAAAGAGAGCTAGCTAGACAAGAAAAAATAGCAGATACCCTAGAAGCTGAATATAAAAAGAACGAAGAAATATTGCGAGTCAAAGAAGAGGCTTATAAAAAAGAGCTAGGTTCGCTTGTAGAATTATTTGGACACCTTCAAAGTTCAGCTGGTGAGGCTGCGGTTCAGTTCTCTGGCTCATTAACTGGCGCTGAATATGGCCAAGAAAGGGTTAAATTCTTAAATGATTTAACTGGAAAAATGTCAGAAACCACTGAACTGCCAACCATCAGAGAAATTGAAGGTTTATGGTATGAGCTTCAAAGAGAAATGGTTGCTAGTGGTCAAGTGGTTTCATTTACTACAAATGTTATTGATGTAGATGGTGAAACTTCTGAATGTAAAGTCACCAGAGTTGGTCTTTTTAATGCAGTGTGTGATGGCAAGTATCTAGAATATGCAACATCTAAGGGGCAGTATGCTTTCTTACCACGACAACCTGCCGGCAGATATACCAAAACAGCTAGCAAAGTTGGAGATGCAAATATTGGTGATCAGGTTAAATTTGGTGTAGATCCAACTGGTCCTACTGGAGGAAGTCTACTTGCTAATTTAATTCAAACCCCTTCTTTAATGGAAAGAGCGCAACAGGGTAGAGAGGTTGGTTATGCAATCATTGCCGTAGGTATTATTGCTGTTCTATTTGCATTTTATAAACTATATACCTTATATATGATAGGAACAGCTGTTAGAAAACAGGCAAACCAAGACGCTGCTGATTCTTCTAATCCTTTGGGCAGGGTCTTGAAAGTTGGAAAAGATAATTTTGATAAAGATATAGATACTTTAGAACTTAAGTTGGCTGAAGCAATTATGGCAGAAAGGCCTGCCATTGATTCAGGAATAGGTTTCATTAAGATTATTTCAGTTATCGCTCCACTAGCAGGTCTTTTAGGAACGGTGACGGGTATGATTGTTACTTTCCAAATGATTACTCTATATGGAACAGGTGATCCAAAATTGATGGCAGGTGGTATATCTCAAGCGCTTGTAACAACAGTTTTGGGTTTATTAGTCGCAATCCCAACTAGTTTACTGCACTCATTTACACAATCTTCTGCTAGAGGAATTATTAGTATTTTAGAAGAACAGAGTACAGGTATTCTTGCTGAGAGAGCAGAATCTAAGTAGGTAGTAGCGTATGCTTTTTGCATTTACTGAAGCCTTGTCATCCATAAGAGATTTTATGGAGCAGGGCGGAAGCGTGCTTTGGCTGATAGCAATTCTTGTATTCTTTATGTGGGGAATGATATTCGAAAGAATATGGTATTTATCTCATGCACATAAAGAATACGTATTAAATCTGGCTGACCAATGGAATTCTAGAAAAGATAAAAAATCTTGGTATGCTCTTCAAATCAGAGAGAAGATGATGTCTCAAGCAAAAATAGAAATTAATAAAAACATAAGCATTATTCAAACCTGTATCGTTTTGGCGCCTTTGCTAGGTTTGCTGGGAACAGTTACTGGAATGATCGAAGTTTTCCAAGTAATGGCATTTAATGGCGGTGGAGATGCAAGAGCAATGGCAGGAGGTGTGTCTAAGGCTACTCTTCCTACGATGGCTGGAATGGTTGCGGCATTATCAGGTTCGTTTGCCGCTATTTACCTTACAAGCACAAGCAAAAGACACGAATCAGAACTTAATGAAATTATTAAAAGAGACATTTAGAGGAAGATTATGAGAAGAAACGCAATTACTAGTGCCGTTCAAGAAGAAAGTGATGAAATTAATTTAACACCAATGTTGGATGTTGTTTTTATTATGCTTATATTTTTCATCGTTACTGCTAACTTTATTAAAGAGCCAGGCCTTGAAATTAATCGGCCTGATTCAGATACTGCTGAAACTCAAGAAAATGCTGCAATTTTAATTGCTGTTGGCCCGACAGGTGAGGTCTGGATGGATGGCAGAAGAATTGATGTAAGACAGGTTAAGGCCAATGTTGTTAAGTTATTGGCTGATAATCCAAAAGGCTCAGTTGTTATTCAGGCTGATGAAAAAGCAATGGCAGATACAATTATCCAAGTTATGGATGGAGCAAGAGAAGCTGGTGTCAGCGCAATATCTTTAGCATCAGAACCAAAATAATAAAATATGGATCAAATTACCTCAGCAATAAAGTCTGCTCTTAAACCAGTTCAGTCTTTATATAACAAAGCTTTTAATGCTAATAAGTATGCTGCGGGTATTGGACTTTCTGTCATAATTACAACTGCATTATTTTTTGTAATGGTTATCTTAATTTCTTTAGGTGATAGTGGAATGAAAGAAGATACCTCTGTAAAACTAGCTGATGTAGTAATGCCTGAAAGACAAATTGATACTTTTATCACAGAGGTAGATAAGCCAGATAAGCCTGAAGAACAACCTGAAGATATTGCTCAACCTGACTTAGACCTTCAACCTTTAACAGGGTTGGATGTTTCTATTGCTAAACCTAAAGCTAATTTTAAAGCTGGAGGTTCTTTTTTCAGAGATGGAGAATATATACCCTTGTTTAAAGTGCAACCTATTTATCCTAGAAGAGCACAAGAAAGAGGGACGGAAGGGTTCGCTATAGTATCATTTACAATCACTGACTCAGGATCTGTCGAGGACGTGCAAGCATTAGAGGGTTTTTGTGGTGACCCAGAAGGACCTCCAGAAGAAATGAGACCTTGTACTTTATTCAATAGCGCTTCATCAAGAGCTGCATTAAAATTAAAATATAAACCTAAAATTGTAGATGGCAAGGCAACTCCTGTAGAAGGAGTTTTACACAGGTTTACCTTTATAATGGAAGATAATGATTAAATCTAAACTCATATATTTATTTGCTTTATTGGCATTAACTTTCTCTTACCCAACGTCATATATCGAAGCTCAGTCTTCAGAAAAACCAAAAAAAACACAATATAAAAAAGCTAGAGCTCTCCAAACTAGCACCGCAAAAAAAATGGCTAAGGTATACGAAGCATTGGAAGTGGTTGATGAAAAGGGTGAACCAGCACCTGATATGGAAACAGTTATAGAAATTTTAACAGAGTTAAGAGATGCTCGAGCTGATCTTAAAAGTTATGACCGGTCTGTGATGTGGAACTCATGGGGTTATGTATACTTTTCTGACGCCAAATATGAACAAGCAATGCAGGCTTATGAAAATGTTATTAATGAACCAGAAGTAACTCTACCCATCAGAAATGCAGCTCTTTTTACGTTAGCACAACTTAACTTAGTAAAAGAAAACTACTCAAAAGGTATTGAATTAATTCTGCAATGGATGGACGAAGTTGAAACTGTTACAGCTCAATCATGGGCACTCTTAGGACAGGCATATTATCAGCAAGGTAATTTTAATAAGTCTATGTCTTCATTAAAGACAGCTATTTCAATGGCAGAAGAAGAGGGGTATAAACCGAAAGAAAACTGGTATGTTCTTCTTGCTGCGTGTATAAGCGAATTAAAGAAAGAAATTGGTGAAAAAGAAGCGCTTCTTCAACAGGTTGATATATATGAAATATTAGTTAATCTTTATCCTAAAAAATTATACTTTGTTCAGCTTGGTGGTACTTATGGTCAGCTGGGAAGAGAAAAAGATTACATGATTACTCTTAAAGCAGCGCATGCCAAAGATTTTCTTGATAAAGAGTCAGAATATTTGGCTTTAGCTCAATTATTACTATTAAATCAAAATCCATTTTGGGCAGCACAAGTACTCGTGTCTGGGCAAAAAAAGATCACAACATATACTGAGACAGTCATAGATAAAACAACAGGAAAGGAAGTTAAAGTTGAAAAAACAGGCCCTGTCGTTAGAGACACTGAAAAAAATCTAAAACTCCTTGCTGACTCATGGAGAATGGCGCAAGAGATAGATAAAGCCATACCAGTCTTAGAGAAAGCAGCAAAACTTTCAAAAGACGGAAAGTCGTATGTCCTTCTAGGCAATTTATATCTTTCTGAAGATAAATTAGATGAAGCAGTTGATTCTATCAAGAAAGGTCTTAAGAAAGGTAAAGTTGATAAACTTTCACAAGTACACTTAACGCTTGGTCAAGCATATTTTGAGCTTCAAAAGTTTGAAGATGCCAAGAAACAGTTTAGGATTGCTGCTAGAGATAAGGATAAAAAAGTTAAAACAACTGCAAATAACTGGATTAAATATACTGAGAACGAAGAAATTAGGGTTAAAAACTTAGCTCTCAGAAGAGATTATATTCAATCTCAATCATAGCTTTACATATTCCTTTATTTCAAAGTCGTAGTCATTTTCAGAATCTTTTTTATATAATTCTGTTTTGACGAGTTTCCACTTAGCTAAATCAATTTCAGGATAGTAAACGTCTCCATCAATATCACAATCGACTCTTGTAATAACTAATTTATTTGCAGATTTAAGCGTCTTATAAAAAATATCCCCGCCACCAATAATTATGATTTCGTTGTCTCTATTCATTAGCAAATTTTCTTTTTCAGCTGCAGAAATAGCAGCATCTATACTACTAAAAACATGTGCTCCCTTAATTTCTTTTAAAGTTCTTGAAACCACGTAATTAACTCTATTAGGGAGAGGCCTGCCTATAGATTCATAGGTTTTTCTTCCCATGATTATTATTTTATCTAAAGTATATTTCTTAAAATGAGCTAGATCTGATTTAAGATTCCAAGGAAGGTCATTATCTACACCAATAACTAAATTATTTGATACAGCAACTAAGTGAGAGATTGTCTTCATAATTAAATGGCCATTTTAGCCTTGATAGCTGGATGATGTTTATAGTTTTCTAGCTTGAAATCATCAATAGAAAATGATTTCAGATCATCCAGTGAATTTATTGTTGGCAGAACTAATGTTGGCAATTCAAGCGGCTCTCTTGATATTTGTTCTTTAACTTGGTCGATAGAGTTTAAATAAATGTGCGCATCCCCAAACGAATGAATAAATTTATTTGGTTTTAAATTTAATATCTCACCAAATATGCTTAAAAGTAGCGCATAACTAGCTATATTAAAAGGGACACCTAAAAACATATCAGCACTTCTTTGGTACATATGACAGCTAATAGTGCCATCATTTATATAAAATTGAGACATTACATGACAGGGAGGTAGGGCCATTTTGTCTATCTTTCCTACATTCCAGGCAGATAGTATATGTCGTCTACTATCAGGATTATTTTTTAGTCTTTCAAGCAATTCTTTGATTTGATCTCTCCCATCCCAATCTCGCCATTGAACTCCATATACGGGTCCAAGCTCTTTTTTCATTAGATTATTAACATAACCAAGATTTTTACCTTGGTTGTCTGCATTGTCAGTCCAGATTGTAGAAAATTTACTTAAGTCAGTGAGCTCTTCTCTATTTTTATTAAATCTAATTTCAGCAAGTCTTCTTTCATCACTTGATCCCTCTAGAAACCAGAGTAATTCTGAAACCACTCCTTTCCAGGCCAATGATTTAGTGGTAACAGCAGGAAAACCCTTTGATAAATCAAAAGAAAGTTGATGCCCAAATGAAGAAATAGTTCCAGTATTAGTTCTATCTTCTTTCCTATCACCATTTTCTAGAATATGTTTTAGAAGATCTATATAAGCTTTCATGCTCTTTTCCTTGAGTAAAACAATATTATAAATCCTATTATTATCATGGGAATACAAAGGATTTGGCCCATACTTAAAAAATTATAAGCAACGTATCCAATATGAGCATCCGGTTGCCTAAAGAACTCTATCACAAACCTTATAAGGCCATAGAATATTAAAAAGAATGAACTCACTACCCCATGAGAGCTTGCAATTCTATTCACAAAAAAAAGCAACCCAAAAAGTATCAACCCCTCTCCTAAACTTTCATAGAGTTGAGAAGGATGCCTTAATAATCCGAAAGGGTCGGTAGGAAAAATAAAACCCCAGTCTCCATTTGTTTCTTTGCCATATAATTCTCCATTAAGAAAATTACCAATTCTAACTAAACCAAGACCTATTGGCATTGAAAGAGCCACACCATCCATAAGTCTAAAAAAGTCTAGGTTATTTTTTTTAGCAAATATTAAAAAACTTATAACAACTCCTATTAATCCCCCATGAAAGCTCAATCCTCCTTGCCAAACATAAAAGAGTGACAACGGATTGCTTAAGAGTTGGTCAATGCCATATAAAAGCATATAGCCAACTCTACCGCCACACATTGCACCAATAAAAAGACCATAAAGAAAAACTAGATCATTAACTTTTTCATGATTTATACCTAATTCAATAATAATCTCGTTCGATCTTAAATAAAGATATATAAACACCGCAGATAATAACCATGTAACAGCATAGTACTGAATCTTAAGCGGACCTATGTCTATAAGAGAGGGATTATTAAAAAAATCTGATAGCTCAATTATCATAATGCAATCATATATATTGATATTAAAAGCATTAAAGATACCATAAGTTTTTTCAAAATGTGATCAGAAACATAATGCGCAATAGCGGCACCATACTTTGCTGAAATAATGCTTGTAACGGTTATTCCAAATAAAGCTGGAAGATAAATATACCCTAATGTAAAGCTCGGCAAGCTCTCATTTGAGATTCCTAAAATAAAATATCCTAGCGCTCCAAAAAAAGCAATTGGAATACCGCATGCTGCAGAAGTTCCAACACTTGAAGTCATGCTTAGTCCCAAAGATTTAAAATAAGGAACAGAAAATATACCTCCACCAATACCCAGAATTGATGAGAGAAACCCAATACCTGTCCCGACAATATAAGACCCTTTAGAAAAATTATTTTTTATAGAGAGAGTAAAATTAAAATTAATCTGCATTGCCATAATTAATGCAAAAGTCCCAATAATGATCTTTAAAAGGTTTCCATTAAGCTGAACTGCAAACATGGAACCTAATAAAGCTCCCAGTATTATTCCTAAGGCAACTTGTTTGAATAGAGTAAAGTTAATAGCTTGTTTTTTTTTATGAGCATTAGCAGATGAGAGTCCTGTAAAAAATATACAAGCAAGAGAAGTTCCGATAGCCAAATGAATAATTATGCTTTCATCAAACCCGTAGCTCATAAAAGAGGCAACCAAAACAGGAACTATAATAATGCCCCCTCCGATACCAAACATACCGGCAATCAAACCAGAGAAAACTCCTAATACAGTGAATAATAGAAATTCTTCAATCATGACTTAGCTCCTTAGAGAACTCATGTCGGAGCTCCATAAGAACTGAACGATAAACTTCTTTTTTAAAATCAACAATAGTATGTAAGGGATACCAATAAGGAACCCACTTATAATCAATAAATTCATTATCTGGATCGTTTTCAAAACTTATATCAATATCTTTCAACAATTTAAACATAAACCATTTTTGTTTTTGGCCTTTAAATTCTTTTTTTAAGAAATGGCTCTTTCTTTTTTCTTTTGGAATATCGTATTTTATCCAATTCCTTGTTGAAGAAAGTAACTTAGTATCGTTGCTTTTTATTCCCACCTCTTCAAAAAGTTCTCGTTTAGATGCTTTAATAGGACTTTCTCCCTCATCTATACCTCCTTGTGGAAATTGCCAGCTATCTATATTTTTTCTTTTGCATAGAAGCAATTTGCCTTTATCATTGAATATAACAATACCAACGTTTAATCTGTATCCTGGTTCATTAATCATTATTAGAGTATGTTTTTATGAAAAGAAATTTAGCAATATTTGATTTAGATAATACCATTCTTAATGGCGATTCTGATTATTCGTGGATTAATTTTTTAATAGAACAGGGTGTTGTTGATAAAGAAGAATATGAGAAAAAAAATAATTACTTCTACGATCAATATTACAAAGGAAAGCTTGACTATGATGAATGGACAGAATTTTCTCTCACAACAGTCAAAGGTAAAAAACCAGAAGAAATTGCAGATCTTTTATCTAATTTTCTTAGCTCTGTGATAGAGCCAATGGTAAATATTTACGCATTAAGACTTCTGCATGAACATAATCACAACAATGACATTATGTTGCTTGCATCAGCTACCAACTCGGTAATAGTAAAGCCTATTGCTAGAAGATTAGGTTTTAAAAACATTGTTTCGACTGAAGTAGAAATTATTGATGGGTTTTATACTGGTAAGGTTTCAGGCATTCCAGCATTGGGCGAGGGTAAGCTAGTAAAAGTTAAAGAATGGATGTCTAAAAATAATATCAATGATTTTCATGATACAACTTTTTATTCCGACTCTATTAATGATTTACCCTTAATGGCTGAAGTTAACAAAGCAGTCGCCGTAAATCCTGATGATCTTCTCAGAGAAGAATGTGATTCTAGATCTTGGGAGGTTATTGACCTACCTTAGCTTTTGCCTTCAATTCTATCTGCCACCATCTGGGCAGTTTGAGCACTTAAAGTCCAACCCAAATGCCCGTGACCAGTGTGATAATAGATTCCCTTCATTTTACTTTCTCTAGTAATGGGCATCATGTTTGGCGTCATTGGTCTTAATCCAGCCCATGGCGTATATGTCTCTGTACTAACGTTTGGAAAGTATTTTTCTACCCATTTTAGTAAAGGCCTTATTCTATCTTGTCTTATATCTGTATTAATCCCAGCTAATTCAGCAGTTCCGGCAACCCTAAATCTATTACCAAGTCTACTTGCAACAATTTTCACAGGTTGATCTATAAGTGAAACTGTCGGAGCACATTTTTTTGAGATTTCATCTTTAAGATCAATAGTGATACTGTAGCCCTTAACAGGATATACATTCATTTTATCACCAAGCCTATTAGCAAATTTCTGTGTACCAACTCCTGCACAAATAACAACATTATCAAATGCTTCATTTATTAGTTCATTCTCATTCCTCATTGTCAAAACGAGTTGATCTTTTTGTCTTGTTATATGCTCTACAGTTGTATTAAGTTGCAGATTCGCAGAGTATTTTTCTACCAAAACTTGTTCAAGACTAGTACAAAATTTATGAATGTCGCCGCTTGCATCAGACTTTGTATATATTCCTCCTAAGATTTTTTCATAGTTTTTATTATTTTCAAAAGCTGGCTCTAGATTCTTAACCTCTTCAGTCGTCAGTATGTCCCATTCCATTCCTTCTTGGTTCAGCCATGAAGCCTTTTCTTTATCTAATTTGAACTCTTTTTTAGAGTCGTAGAATCTTAAAATACCTTTTTTTAACAACTCAAATTCAATGCCTTCTTCATCAGCTATTTTGAAATATATTTCTCTAGCTTTTTTAGCCATATCTATTGTTTCTAATGTATTTTTCTTATGTTCTCCTTTAAAAGTTGCCATCAAAAATCCAAACATCCATTTATACTTTTGAATTTCTGGTGATGGATTGAACAATAGTGGGGCATCGGGTTTAAACATCCACTTAATGCCACTGATTACATTTTTTGTAGTATTCCAAGTTTCGGCATTACTAGCACTAAGTTGCCCACCATTAGCATAGCTTGTTGCCATAGCTGGATATCTTCTGTAATCAATAATTGTTACGTTATGACCTCTTTTCAAGAGAGCATGGGCGGTAGTTGTACCAGCTATTCCAGCGCCAATGACTGCAATTTTTTTCATGACATATTGTCTCAGCAATTAAGCTTAAAATCGATAGACAAAAAGAAAAGATTCTTTTTTTTTAATAAAAACTCCGATACAATCTAAATAAGAATCGTTCTCATTTAAAAATACCCCAAGGAAATCCTATGAGTGAATTTATTATAGTTTTCAGAGAAGTATTAGAAGCCTCTTTGGTTGTAGGCATAATTTATTTAATTCTAGAAAAATCTAATCAACTTAGTCATATGTTTCAGCTTTGGATGGGTGTTTTAGCTGCCATAGTTGCAAGTATTATAGTTGGGTATCTTGTTCTAATAGCTAAAGATTCTTTGGGAAATGATTCAACAGCAGCTCTATTTGAAGGAACATTTTTATACCTAACAGCATTTTTGATATGGTATGTGATATTTTGGCTATCTAAGCACGTTGGTAACAGAAAAGAGCTTGAAGGCAAAACCTTAAGCGCAATTAAGCTTTCATCATGGGGTGTTTTTTTTGTGGTCTTCTTTGCAATTCTAAGAGAGGGATTCGAAACTGCAGTATTTTTAATTTCTAGCTTCTCCATTACTGGCTCTTTTTCGTATCTTGGTTTTTTTATTGGAGGAGCTCTAGCAATTTTAATTGGTTATTTTATTGTTCTTCAGGGCAGGAAAATTAACTTACGATATGTTTTTAAATATACAACTCTTTTATTAGTATTCTTGTCTGCTGGAATGATTGCTTATGGAACTCATGAATTTGAAGAATATTTAGTTAAATCTGAGCAAATAGAAAAAACTGAGATATACAGGCCTTGGAACATTTTAGAGCCACAAACAAGCTCTGATGGATCTAAGACTTATCATCCATTTCATGATAAAGGTTCTGTTGGAGTCTTCTTAAAAGGTTTTTTTGGCTACAACAGTAACCCTAATATCCCTGAAGTTGTTTTGTGGGTTTGCGCTCTATTTTTTGGACTAAATATGTGGCGGAGATTTTATTTCTAAGAATCTAATTGATCCATATTTTTAATAGCTTTACTCATCTGCCTTTCTCTTGTTGAATGTTCATTAACAGCCTTGATCATTGCATCTGCTTTTTTTAGCAGATCATCAGTAGAGTTTCCAAATTTCTCAAATTCCTTTTTTAATTTTCCAAATTCTTCCATAATTTCACTAGCTCTGTTATTGAGCGCTAGGGTTCTAAACCCCATATGAACACTAATTAAATAGGCTGCAAGTGAATTAGGCCCCATTATTAGAACTCTAGAATCTCTAAAAATAGTTTCTCTAATATTTCCAATTGAATCAATTAATTGCATAAGCGATTCACTTGGGATATACATAATACCCAAATCTATTGTGATGCCTGATTGAATGTATTTTTCTTGAATATCAGAAGCATCTTTTATCACATGCCTTTTGATGTCATCAATTGATTTCTTAATCATTCTTTCATCAGATTGCTCTAAGGATAGCAAATAACTGTCATATAGACCTGATGGAAACTTTGCATCGATTGGCAACAATAAACCTTCGGGCATTTTAAGAACAAATTCGACTCTTTTGCCCGATCCCTTTATAACCTCAGCATTTTTATAATATTGATTTGAATGAAAGATATCCTGCATTATTGCTTCCAAAGACCATTCTCCAAATTTACCAGCAAGAGTACCACCAGATAGATATCTTCTTAGCTTATCTAGTGGGTCTTGAAATGATTGAATATCTTTTGTTAGAACCGAAAGAGTGTCTTCTTGTCTCTCTATTGCCTTATCAATATCCTTAATAGATTCTTCATTTTGTAATTTAATAGGATCACTTTTTGTATGCAAATAAATTATTCCTATCAATAAAATAATAATAATTATTAACAATGTAGAAACGACCCAAAGATTCATAATCAATGTCCAGGAAAAATTTAAAACCTATACATAATATATACCACTTACAACTTTATCCTATAAAATAAACGGTATGTTAGAGTCTATTTTAACTCATTTTGCAGAAATCAAAGCTAGAGGCCTATCTATTGATATTACTAGGGGCAAGCCAGACTCCTATCAATTAGATTTGTCTAATGAACTACTTAAGATGGATGTAGAACCTTTTGATGGTGATGTTGATTTAAGGAATTACGGAGAGCCTTTTGGTATTTCTGATGCTAGACAGCTTGGCGCAGATGTTCTTTGCGCCCCTAAAGAAAACATAATAACAGGGGAGCAATCGAGCCTATTACTTTCATATCAAATGATTCTAGCAAAATATTTATTCGACAATCCTACTGCTTGGAAAGATTTAGATAGCCCAAAATTTATTTGCCCGGTGCCTGGATTTGATAGGCATTTTAGAATGCTTGAAGATTTTGGAATAGAGATGATTAGCGTACCTTTGATTGAGGAGGGCATTGATATTCAAAAATTTGAAGAAACATTAGATTCTAATGCAAATGTAATGGGTGTCATATGTGTTCCTAGGCACTCAAACCCATCAGGCGAGGTTTATTCAGATCAAAATATAATAAATATTTTTCAAGCTGGAAAAGCATACTCAGATAACTTCCTTTTTCTTTTTGATAATGCTTATTTAGTCCATGATTTCATGCCAACCAGAGAACAAACTCCAGTATGGAGGTTGGCTGAAGATACTAAAACCATGAATCAAGCGGTGGTTGTAACTTCTTTTTCTAAAGTAACTTTTGGTGGTGGGGGCCTGTCTTTTATGGCTGCTAGCGGTGCTAATTTAGAACTTATAAAAAGAATAAGAGGCTCGATGGTTATCTGTCCAGATAAGATCAATCAGAAAAGGCATACTCAGTTTTTTTCTGGCTTAAATGATATAAAAAATCATATGATTAAACATGCTGAGTTAATCAGGCCTAAATTTGAAATAGCATATAAGGCATTAAGGAAACTTGATAAACACTTTGGTAATTTTTCTGAACCAACAGGAGGATATTTCATAACCTTCATATCAAAAAAACCAACAGCTTCAAGAATAGTTGAGTTGTGTAAGGAGGCTGGAGTTCTTCTGACACCTGCGGGTGCAACTCATCCATATGGAAAAGATCCTAACAACAGCACGCTGAGAATAGCGCCTACATTTATTGATGAACAAGAATTAGAAGTGGCAATGGATGTTTTTATAACAGCTGTTCAAATAGCACATTTAGAAACTTGATTTAATTTTTAGCTTTGCTATGCGGCTTATAGCTTGATCCATTAAAGCTTTCAAATATTTCCTTAATTCCAGGATGATTACATGGTTTTTTTGAATCATCTATTAATAAATTTTGTTCAGAAACATATGCTATATAAAAAATTTCTTCATTTTCTGCAAACAGATGATAAAAAGGTTGTTCTTTTATTGGTCTAATCTGTTCTGGTATTGCTAAGTACCATTCTTCAGTGTTATTAAACTCAGGATCTAGATCAAATATAACCCCTCTAAAGTTTAAAAATCGATGTTTTACTATATTTCCTATAGAAAACTTTGCTTCTACTAGTTTCTGCATTATATTTATAAATTAAACCATTTTAGGAAAAATGTCATGACAGAAAATTTTTTAGTTGTGTCTGCGAATGATTTAGCAGGTATAGAAATTAAAGAGCACATAGGCGTAGTCCAAGGCAGCACAGTCAGGTCACGAAATATTGGCTCAGATATTTTCGCAAGACTTAAAAACTTGGTTGGAGGAGAGTTGGTTGGCTATTCCAAGCTTCTTGCAACTTCTAGAGAGCAAGCATATAAAAGAATGATAGAAGATGCTGAGGCCAAAGGAGCTGATGCTGTTGTTTGCTTCCGGTTTCAAACCTCTACCATTACTGAGGGTGCTTCTGAAATTCTTGCTTATGGCACGGGCGTAAAATATAAATAAGGATAAATTATGAATAAAACTGAGAAAGTAGCTTTCAGAGAGGCTGTAATAGTTGTGCTTATGGGAGCAGTTATAAATTTCCCACTTCAAACATTCTTATTATGGTTAACGATTGATAACTGGAGCTGGTCCAACCCATTAACTATTTCTATTTTTACCCAATCTATTCTTACTTTTGTAGCGTTGTTAAGGGTGTACTCAATTAGGATGAGATTTCAAAGAGGAAAGTTTTAGAAATTAATCTTTTTTAGCTTCTTTCTTTTTGTTATGATCCTGATGTCGCTTCTTCATTTTCATTTTTATTCTGCGTTCAATCATATCTTTGCACCAAACGTCATAAACTGTTGAGTAATTGGCAGCTAAATCAGCCAAAGCGATCGCTTCAGTCCACTTTTCTTCATTCCATGACTTATCTTTTTTGTCGCCATGCTCTTCAATTTCATCAAAAACACTATCAGCTGCAGATAAAAAGAATATCACCCCAGCTTTAGTTTCCATGCATTGTTCATTATTCATAATTTTATTGGGATGATCTTTTTGCTTATCAACATGACCATCGGCATCCGCAAAGCCTGCCATTAGAATTATTATTAGCGCTCCAAGTCTTATCATTTTATCTCTCCAATATATGCTTAATTATATAGAGTAAATAATTTACAAAAAGTTCAAAAAAAACATTTACATTTAAAAAAAAACAATCATAATTCGCGAATATTTATACTCATAGGCATAATTCTTTTTGTCTATCAGTATGACTATCCTAGAATTTATTCAGATTGGTAGTGTTTTTTTCGGTACTTTGATAGCCGCGCCTCTTATTGTCTCAAAGAAATATAATAAGAGATTAATAGGCTTGATTGCAGTTGCCGCGGGAAGCATGCTTGCAATGATTGTTCAGCTTAATGCCGGACTATATTATTTTTTCTTTGCTTCTGCTTTTTGGCTATTAAATTCTGCTCATGCTATTAGAAAAATGGTCAGAACAAGTAAAAGCTATGCTAATTTAAAAAATCTTTAAATTTTAATATTGAATGGCTGTTTGAGCTTTCATTCATAGCTTCAACCATTTTCTTTGCAACATCAGACGCTTTAGCAAACCTTAGGTCTGATAACGGACCTCTCATTAAAGGGTCTAAGACCTTGGCTCCAAGCTCAATAATAGGCACTTCAATAGCTACTTTCTGATTTGGTCTGCTTCCTAATAGATGGCTAGGTTGAGCATAAACTATTTTCTCATAACCTATTTCTTTTATTGAGTTTTCCATCTTCCCTTTGGTCTGAAGATAAAAATTACTCGAATTTATATCTGCGCCAACCGCAGAAACTATAGCAATTGACCTTGCTCCCATATCAAATGCTTTTTTAGCGATGTTATAAACAAGGTCATGATCCACCTTAAAAAATTCTTTTCTTTTACTATTTTTTACATGAATTAATTCAAAAGTTGTTAATCTCATCCCAATAGCAATATAAACATGATCAAATATTGGGAAGTTAAGATTATTAATCTCATCAAAATCAACAATAATTTCCTTAGTATTATGTGATAAATGCTCCAGAGGAGATCTTGTAAATAAAGTTATATCTTGATCTCTTCCATTTAGATTTTCCAGTATCTCACTTCCAACGAGACCAGAAGCGCCAACTAACAACGATTTAATTTTCATTACCCAATATTCTTAATGCTATTAAATTCACAAGTTCATCGATAGAAAGTGTTCCATCTAATGTACTTTGAGCCCATTTTTCATACATTGGCTTTCTTTCCAAATACACATCCTCAATTGGTGTTCCAATTGGAGCTGCTAGACCTCTCTCTTGACCACTACCAATTCTTTTCTTGATTACTTCTAAGGGAACCGATATATAAATAACCTCTGTGAAGGAGCTTAAATATTTCATAGATTTATCTGAGTAAATTGCACTTCCTCCAGTTGAAATAATGTGTGAATTATTACTTAGATTTAAAATGATCCCCTCTTCAGCCAATCTAACAAATTTATAGCCTTTGTCTTTTTTTAATTCTTCCAATGATTGATTAAATTTTTGTTCTATTAACATATCAGTATCAATGCACTCGATACCAATTTTATTTGATAGCGCTCTTCCAAGAGTGGATTTTCCACAACCAGCCATTCCAATAAAAGTTATCTTATTCATATGAGTCTGCAAAAGTATTTGTCGCTTTTATAAGCTCATGAGTTATTTCTAATTCAAAAGCCGTATGACCGGAAGAGGGCGCTATGATTAGCTTTGCTTCTGGCCAATTTTGAGATAACTCCCACGCAGTACTTATAGGGCATACGATGTCATATCTTCCTTGAACTATTACAGTTGGAATATTTCTAATGATATCAATACCTGATTCAATTAATTGATTTTCATGCTCAAGGAAACCCTTATTTACAAAGTAGTGATTTTCAATCAGAGCAAAAGCTAGAGCAAACTTGGGATCTGAAAAACTATTAGCCATATCAGGATTATAGCTAAGACTGCTAGTTGACCCTTCCCATCTTGACCATGCTATAGCAGCATTTAATTTTTTTTCTTCGTTATTGCTCAAGAAAATTTTATGATAAGCTGCCATCAAATCATCGCGTTCATTTTCTTCTATAGGTTCTATAAATTTTTGCCAAGCTTCAGGAAAAATATTGCTAGCTCCGTATTGATAAAACCAATCTAGCTCTTTCTTTCTGAGCATAAAAATTCCCCTCAAAACCATCTCACTAACAGAATTAGGATAGGTTTGGGAATATGCTAGAGCAAGTGTGCTGCCCCAGGAGCCACCAAATACAAGCCACTTTTTAATTCCAAGTTGTACCTTTAGATTTTCAATATCTTCTACTAAATCCCAGGTTGTGTTGTTTTTAAGGCACCCATGTGGAAGACTTCTTCCACAGCCTCTTTGATCAAAGATTACAATATGATACTTATCAGGATTAAAGAATCTTCTTACTTGGGTGCTTCCTCCACCACCAGGACCCCCATGAAGAAATACTGCTGGTTTTCCATTTGGATTTCCGCATTGTTCGTAATATATACTGTGATCATCTTTTTCCATAAAACCAAAATTAAAAGGTTCCAATGGAGGAAAAAGTGATAAGAGTCGATTCATTTATACTAACTGTACTTTTTTTTAAGAGATTTCATTTCGCTTGAAAGAATAACTTCTTTATTTTTAAAGAATAGCTCATGATTTTTTTCAACCACATCGAGGTCATACAAGTAGTTAACCATAATCCCGTTAGATTGAGTTAATCCCTTTTTTGATGGGTCTGCATTTAAATTAATTTTATGAAGTATTGCCCCATTTCCAAGATGAAATCTCGCTACAGGATCGTTTGGCAAATTATCCTCTCTATTTGATTCTGTAAGATATACAAAAGTCTTCTTTAGTAGGTTTTCTTCATCATCAATTTTATTAAGACAGTTTTCAAAAGCCAGAGGCGCATTTTTTTCCATCCATCGCATTAAGCCAGGCACGGGGGACAGAGTTACAAATTTATTTAATCCAGGAATTTTTTGTTTTAATCTATGCGCTACTTTTTTAATTAAAAAGTTACCAAAAGAAATACCAGCAAGGCCGTCCTGACAATTTGAAATTGAATAAAAAACAGCTGTATTAATTTTATTATACTCAACCTCCTCTCTATTAATTTTTATAACTTTCTCAATTGATGTAGGTATTTCATTTGTTAAAGCAACTTCTACAAAAATTAATGGATCTTCTGGTATAAGGGGATGAAAGAAAGCAAAACATTGCCTGTCATTAGGTGCCAATCTTGCTCTAAGGTCATTCCAAGAATTTATTTCATGAACAGCCTCATACTCTATTATTTTTTCAAGAACATTGGCTGGAGTTGACCAATCTATTTTTTCTAACACAAGAAAAGATGAATTAAACCAATATCTAAATAATTTTAAAAGTCCATCATCAAGAGCTTTTAGATGAGGACTACTATCTCTTAGAAGTAATTTAATTCTTTCTCTAAGCTTAATAAGTCTGTGAGTTCCACCTGGTGTTGCGTTCAGCCTCCTAAAAAGCTCAATCCACCCAGGTTCAGAAAAGCCCCCAATTAAGACTAAGTTTTTATTATTTCTGTCTTTTGAATAAGCCTCAACATTTTTTAATAGAGAATCAGTATTAATATCGTATTCTTCCATTAAATAAGTTAAGAATATATCAAGATCTTCATTATTTTGAGCCTCTATCAAATCAAGCAGATGACCAGAGAATGCCATTGAGGAAACCTCTCCAGTAGAAGACATAACAGATTTGGTTGCTTTTTTTATATCTTTGTGAAAGATTCCAAATTCCTGAGTGCCAAATCTAGTGAGGTTCAGGCCATTCTTCATTATTGAAGAAATCATATTTTGGAAAAAACTCATACTTAAATTATACTTTATCTCCTTCATCACAATGAACTAATAAAAAAGTAAATTTATTAACTAAAATTAAATAATGCCAAAAAAAAATTCAAATACTAAATATTATATTCATCCTGAGGGATGGAAATTTGCCATTATTTTTTTTGTTATTTCATATCTGATATCCTTTTTATATATGCCAGCATCTATTGTGGGCTATACATTGACAATGTTTACTCTATGGTTTTTTAGAAACCCAAAAAGAAACACCCCCAATATTACTAACTCAATCATTAGCTCTGCAGATGGAAAAGTGTGCTTAATTGATAAAGCATATCCTCCTGAAGAGATTGGAATGAATGCGAATGAAATGCTTCGTATTTGCGTTTTCATGAACGTATTCAATGTTCATATTAATAGAAGCCCAATTGCAGGAAAAATTAATAAGATTGTCTATAAAAAAGGCCATTTCTTTAATGCTAGTTTAGATAAAGCAAGTGAAAAAAATGAAAGAAGTAGTCTCGTTCTTTCAAATGAAAAAGGAGTTGAAATAGTTGTTGTTCAAATCGCTGGCTTAATAGCTAGAAGAATTCTTAGCTTTGTTTCTGCCAATCAAGGCCTAGATCAAGGAGAGAGATATGGATTAATTAGGTTTGGATCAAGAGTAGATATGTATCTGCCTATAGACTCAAAAATTAATTGCAATGTTGGTGATAAGGTTATAGCAGGAGAAAGTGTTCTTGCGACTTTGGCTGAAGGCTTGTGAGAAGATTAAATTTAAGGTCTTTGATACCAAATTTAATTACTTTATCAGGCTTAAGCTTTGGATTAAGTTCTATAAGATTTGCTATTGAAGGAGAGTTTAGTCTGGCAGTAACTTGTATTCTATTTGCTGCAGTATGCGATGTTCTTGATGGAATGCTTGCTAGATATCTTGAGAGTGAATCAGATCTTGGTTTTCAGTTAGATTCTCTTTCAGATTTTCTAAGCTTTGGAGTAGCTCCTGGCATTTTAATATATATGGCTATTTTTTATGAAAATAGCAGCATTGGTGTTTTTGCAACTTTAATTTTTATTATTTTTTCTTGCCTAAGATTAGCTCTTTTTAATGTCCTGCATGAAAAATTAAAGCAAGATGAAATTCAAAGAATAGATTTTTTTACAGGCATACCCACCCCAGCAGGCGCCATTTTAATATTACTCCCTCTTACTCACGTTTTTATGGGATACGAATGGCCTTATGAAAATATAAATTTTGTTGCTGGTTATATTATTTTGATAAGTGGTTTATTGGTAAGCAAGATTCCAACCTTCTCTTTGAAGGGAAGAGGGTTGCCTATAAGATCAAAATTTACTTTTCTAATTCTATTTTCAATATTAGTTCTAAGTATGATTAACCTGCCGTGGCACACTCTTAATGTATTGGCATTAATTTACCTATTAACAATTCCTTTCTCAATTCTGTCCTGGCAAAAACAGAAATTTATCAATAGTTAAAATCTAAATCTTTGAGTAAAGCGCATCAATTAATTGATTGGCAGTCTTGTACAAATTTTTTGTGTCATGCATTTTGTTACACAAAAAAGAGAAACCTATTTTTTTATCAATATCTCCAAATGCAACTGCTCCACCAATGCCTGCATGACCATACATAGATCCCATAAATTTTGGAGAAAAACTTCCTTTTAAAAGCATTTCACTAGCTAACTCAAATCCAAGACCAAAAGTTATATCAGAACCAAACAAGACCGTATCCGGACCTGATGAGAAAGGTTGAATACAGTACTTAAGGGTCTCAGGATTCATAATTTGATTTCCATTCTTTTTACAATCTGAGCTTAAAATTCCATACAGCTTGGCAAGACCCTCAGAAGTTCCATGGCCGTTTGCAGATGGGATCTGTGCCATACGCCAGTCTGGTGAATTAACGTATCCTTTGTTATCACCAGACCTTTTTTGAAAAGCTATTTTGAAGTGACCAGTTTCCATAGATTTTTTTAAGTTTTTTAATTTCTCAGGCAGCATAATATCTGGAACGTATTTAATTTTTTCGAAAGGAGGACTACCATCACCAAAATCTTCAAGAACTTGCATATCTGCACAATTAATAAAATCCTCTTTTGATAAACCGATTTTAAAATTTATATTTAATGGCTCAGCAATCTCCTCTTTAAAATAAGTTCCAACATCACGTCCATCAATCCTTCTAATAATTTCTCCAACAAGCCATCCATAAGTTATAGCATGGTAGCCCTGAATTGATCCTGGCTTTGCAAATGGCTCTTGTTTTGCAAGTATATCTGTATAGACATCCCAGTTTTTCCAGCTTTCTGAGGGAATTCCATTTTGAAAACCAAAGTTGCAAGCTCTATGACATAAAAAATCTATAACTCTGGTATTCTCTTTGCCATTGCAGCCGTACTCAGGCCAGTAATCAGAAACTTTTTTATTAACATCAAGATGGCCTCTATCGATTAGCATGGCAATACAAATTGCTGTAATACCCTTAGTAACAGAATATGTGTTAACGATAGTATCTTTATTCCAGGCTTTGCTCTTAGATTCATCTTTGAAGCCACCATACAGGTCTACTATCATTTCTTTGTCATACGATACTGCTACAGAAGCGCCGATCTCATAGCCACACTCAATAGAGTCTCTAAGAATATTTTCTATTTCTGTAAAGTTGGAATCACAATGTCCTTTAATAGTCATTTAATATATTTTATTGATTACTTATCTCCAATTAAGAGATTAATATAGACTCAAGAAATTTAAAACAATTGAATGATAAAAATAGTAAACTATTTACATAATGTCTAAAAGTTTCGTTCTGTCATCTAAAATTTTAAATAACAAAATTAATGACCCTAGCTTTGAAAAAAAGTTTACTCATAGCCCATCAAATTTCCTTAATGATTTAGCTCTTTTTACAAAAGGCCAGCCTTTTGATTTATATAAAGAGCTACGAGAAAATGCGCCAGTATTTTTTCATCCTCCTATGCTTAGTGACCCAGAACCAGGTTATTGGGTTCTCACAAGATATGAGGATATAAAGATGGTTTCAATGAATCCAAAGATTTTTTCATCACAATACTCAACTGGTAACTTATTAACACTTGGTTCAGAAGAAAATAGACATCCAAAATTATTTAAATCTACAATTGATCATATGCTTAATCTTGACGGTGAAATGCATCTAAATTTGAGAAAAGAGCATATGCCTTTTTTTAAGCCGGGCTATATAGATGAATTACAAAATAAAGTTTCTATCAAAGTTAGTCATCTGTTGGATGCGGCTGAAAAGCTTAATGAATTTAATTTAGTAAAAGAAATATCGCAACAACTGCCAATCTATACTCTATCTGAAATCTTAGGTATTCCCGAATCAGATAGACAAAAACTTGTCGAGTGGATGGAATTTTTAGAGTTAGCTCAATATTTTACTCTTGAGCAAATCAAAGAAAATGAGGAGGGGGTAACTGATTCCACTCCAGATCCCGCTCTCGTTGATATGTTCAACAATATGATTGACGAAATGTTTGACTACGGAAGATTTATTCTAAATAAGAAAAAAGAGAAACCAGAAAATGATTTACTAAGCGCAATTGCAAATGCAAAGATTGATGGAGAGGATTTATCACAAGAATTTCTTGACGGTTCATGGTTATTAATAATTTTTGCAGGAAACGATACTACTAGAAATACTATGAGTGGCGGTATTAAATTACTTCACGAAAATCCTGAGCAAAAAAAATTAGTTTTAGATGATTTTGAAAGGGTCTCAGGATTAATAAATGAGACCGTTAGATATGTTTCTCCTGTAATCCATATGAGAAGAACCTCCCTTGAGGAAACGGTCATAGGCGAACAAAGAATAGGCCCGTATGAAAAAATTGCATTATGGTATGGGGCTGCAAACAGAGACCCTGAAATTTTTGATGATCCAGATAAATTTAATATCATGAGAAGCAATGCTGAGAAACATCTTGCATTTGGAATTGGAAGGCACACCTGTCTAGGTAAGCCTGTTGCTTTGATGCAATTAAGAGAGTTTTTCTCACAGTTTTTATCAAGATTTCCAGACTATCAATTAACCGGGGACTGGAAAGTTGCACCAAATAATTTTGTCCATGCAATTCAAGAAATACCCATACGACTTAAAAAATAACCAAGCCTTCTTAAATAAAAATTTACTATTTTAATAAAATAGTATTAATATACCCCCTATGGGTATGTACCGTTATATTTTATTTTTTTATATAATAGCTTCAATCAATATTGAAGCTAGGCCTATCTCATATTCTGGAGGATCAACATTAATGATGTTTTCAGATAATATGAAAGATTCGATCTATTATCACTTTTCACCTACTTATAAATATTCAATTGGAATAGAAAGCGTGAAAGATAATTATTTAAATAATGATTATTCTCTTTTAAGAGCCACCTACCTAATTAATCGAAAAAATACGCAATATTCCCAAAGAAATTTATATATAAACGCTGGCTTAAGCATTAATGACACAAGTAATAATTTTTACGGTATTCATGGTGACTGGGAAACTCGAAGGTGGTTTGTTGGATTTGGGTTTAAGAAGTTAAACAATAAAATTATTGATTATGATCAAAAGCATCTTCAACTTGGTGTTGCACCATATCTTGGTGAATACGGTGATTTGCACACCTGGCTGATGATTAAAACAAAAAAGAATTCTTTGAATGATGATTGGTATACGTACCCTGTTTTAAAGTTTTTTAAAGGAAATGTTCTCGTTGAGTTTGGTTATAACGATGAAACTGAATGGGACGCTCATTTTATGTATAGATTCTAAGGAGGAATTTTATGAAACTTATTGGCATTATTTTATTTTTATTTTCATCTTGGATGGTGGCATCAGATCACTCTCATGATCATATGGATCATTCAGATATGATGCATCATTCGCATGAGGGTCATGCTCATGAAGAATTGGTTGACGGAGAAAAGCTAGAAGTCAATCCTGAGAGATTTGATAAGTTTGTTGCAACTCTTTCTAACGCACAAGTCGCTGTAGTAAGTGTGAAGGGGATGGTCTGTGATTTTTGTGCCAGAGGTATTGAGAAGACATTTCAAAAAGATAAAAACGTGAAAAAAATTGATGTAGATTTAAGTCAGGGCAAAGTCTTAGTTGCTTTTGATAAAGGCTTTGATATAAATTTTGAGGACATCAAGAAAAAGATTTTGGCCAATGGCCAAAATGCAACCGGAATGCAAATTGTATCAATCTAATATTTGAAATAAAGATGAATGATAAAACTACAAATTTCTTGTCACTATTTGCATCGTCATCAACTTTAATATGTTGTGCTTTGCCTGCAATATTTGTTGCAATAGGCGCAGGAGCATCCTTTGCAAGTTTGATAACCGTATTCCCGTTTTTGATAGTTTTATCTCAATATAAGATTTATATAACCTTATTTGCATTGGTCATGATTTTAATAGCAGGTTATGTAAATTATAAGACGTACCATATGCCATGTCCTGCTGACCCCGAACTGGGTAGAATGTGTATGCAAACAAGAAAAAGATCAAGATATTTATATTATTTTTCACTAGTTTTATTTATTTTTGCAACCATTTTTACATACATAGTACCGAGGTTAATATGAATCATCCGTGTCATAAAGAACAAATTCCTAGCATCAAAAGAATTGAAGGTCAGGTTCGAGGTGTTAGAAGAATGATAGAGTCAGAAAAATACTGTATCGATATTCTCAACCAGATCAAGGCATTAAAAAATGCAATCTCAACAGTAGAGGGGAAAATCTTAAAAAATCATTTACAGGCCTGTGTAAAGGATGCCCTTAATGATGAAAAAAATTTTGATGACAAAGTTGAAGAGTTGATGAAAACACTAAAAAGATAATTCAACACTCGTGAAAAACATTGAGCCAGTCTTTCCTCACAATAACTAATTTGAATAAATTTGATTAATAAGAAGATTCAAGAGATATGGTGCCCAGAGGTGGGATCGAACCACCGACACAAGGATTTTCAGTCCTTTGCTCTACCGACTGAGCTATCTGGGCAATAAATGAAAGAGGATTATAGAAAAGATTCTACCCAATGTCATTAAGATTAAATTTTTTAATTAACTATGTGCGAACCTTTTCATTTTTAGGGTCATAGAGCGAACCTTTACCCACTATCTTAACAGTCATTGGATATAAGCCATCACCGTCTTCATTGAAGTACTCTATTGATAATTTTTTACCTTCTTTAGCAATATCTTTAGGCAAATATCCCATAACAACAAATTCTTTAATAGAAGGGCAGTATGACATTCCTGTGGTATAGGATCTCCTACCTTTGTTGTCGACAGGAACCTCTCCGGTATCAGGATCAATAATGGGAGAAATACCAACTGGATATCTAGTTTCGCCAGAAACATTCAGATCATCTGCTGTCATAGTGCATAAAATTGAACAAGGTTCTTCTTCTCTTTGAGTTAGATGAGCAGCTTTTCCATGAAAGTCTGCTTCCTTTACAAGCGGCCTCTGAATTGCAGCTTCACATGCATTATATTCAGTCTCAAGATCTGCGCCCTGAAGGCGAAAGCTTTTTTCTAAACGTCTGCTATTAGCATATGTTTCAATACCAACAGGTATCACACCAACTTCAAGGAGTGAGTCATAAAGCGCTAATCCTTCTTCGCTATTATTATTTAAATAAATTTCCCATCCACTTTCTCCAACGTAAGATATTCTTGCTGCCCAAACATCAACCTTCTTTCCTCCAGAAAGGTTTAAGGTTAAATTTTTTGCAGTCACAAAAGGAAAGTTAGCTAAATTAATTTCTTCTGGATCAATAAAATTGCCTAAGGCAGCTTCTGCATCTGGGCCCCACAATCCCAGGGTTGCAATATCATGGGTCCGAATATTTATATCAGCATCTAAGCCCATATCATCACGATAGTTTCGTAATACTACCCAATCTCTATTTCCATCAGCACCACCGGTTACAATTCTATATTTATTTTCTGCAAGGCGAGAAATTGTTAGGTCTGCATGCACACCTCCATCCTCATCAAGAAAGTTGGTGTAAATAACTTTTCCTATAGGAGTATTGCCGCCGACCTTTGCTGCTGAAAGATACTCTAGCATTTTCTCTGCATCAGGGCCTTCAATATCCATAATAGGGAAATGAGAAAGATTAATCATTCCAACCGAATCACTCATAGCTAAGTGTTCAGCATTGGCAAGTTCATAGGGCACATGACGTCTATCCCATTCGTTTTCTCTAACAGGAATATCTTTCAGATATTCACCAAGCTTTTCTCTATTGCTTTCGTATGCGAATGCTCGCTCCCAACAAGCAACCTCATTATCAAAATGTCCTCCAAGCTCTTTCTCTCTTTCATAAAAAGGGCTAACAAATTTTTCTCTCTGAGAAATATATGGCTCTCTTGGATGTACAGCAGGAGTATAAATAGTTTGCGAATTCTCATAAGCCCTAGATTTAACAAACTCTCTTTCTTTTTGTTCAGGATAAAATCGCGATATGTCAAAAGAATGCATATCTACTTGAGTTTTACCATTAACCATAGCTTCAGCACAAAGTCTTGCACAACCTGGACCATCCTTAACCCATACAGCTTCACATAACCAAAAACCTCTCACTTCAGGACTTTCACCGATTAAAGAACCAGCATCAGGTGTAACAGATAGCAGTCCATTAAAAGAACTCTTTTCATCCCAACCAAGTTCATTGAGTATAGGCGTCGTTTCAAAAGCTTTCTCTAAAGGTTCAGCAACCTCTTCAAGATCAAGATATCTCATTGAATCTGAGCCCATTGTTTTTTCCGGATTACCAATATCTTCTGGGTCAACTAATCTTGGATTTTTATCTTCATAAAATCCCCACTCTAGCATTCCTCCATGAAGTCTTCCGGTATCACGAACATAGGCAGAGTTTCCTTGATCTCTTAGTAATGGGTAAACTAAAAAATCTTTAGCATCTTGAGCTTCAGGAAGGGGTCCAAAAAATAGCAGTGGATGCTCTAATGGCATAAGTGGAACAGGGACTCCAGCTTTTTTACCCATCAAAGGCCCCCATATTCCAGATGCAATAACAACTTTTTCAGTTTTAATTGTTCCTTTATCTGTTTTGACACCAACAACTCTTCCATTTTCAATCTCAAAATCAATGGCAGGTGTGTCTGTAAATGTTTTAAGAGCGCCTTTATCTTTTGCAGTTTCAACAGCAAAACTAACTACATCTTGTGATCTAGGAGTAACTAGACCAGCATCTGGATCCCACATAGCGCCTCGTATAGAGTCTTCTTCTAGAAGTGGAAACTTTTCTTTTGCTTCAGCTGCGGAAATTAAGCGAACATTTGTACCAAATGCTTTACCTGATGAAACTTTTCTTTTTAATTCCTCCCAGCGAGCATCGTCATCTGTTCTGCATATTTCCAAACCACCTTTTTTTAAGAAAAAGCCATTATCTTCATAAAACTTTCTACTAAACTCTGTTGTCCAACAGCCTAACTTGTCATGAGTCGTGTTGTAGACAAAATCGGAAGCATGAGCAGTAGATGCTATATCTGATGGAATAACACTAGACTTCTCTAAACCAACTATATTTTTCTGACCAAGATCTGCCAGCCAATATGCCAGCATAGATCCAACAATTCCACCCACACCGACTATAACAACATCAGCTTCTTTTGGAAATTTTGAGTTTGTATTTTCCGTCATAATTATTTTCCCCTGTATACAACAATCTTAATAAATTAAACGCTATTTTATTTATTTTGTAAATGTAATTATTTGATGCATTTTGCATCGCAATTTATATTTAATGAGTACCAAATTTTTGGTATTTTTTTAGTCTAAAGCTTTAAAACCAGAAGCCTTTTCGTAGTCTTCATTATTAAAAAATTTGTCCATTTGTTCTGACAACCATTTTCTATTATCTGGATTAGACATGTCTAAATGTTTCTCATTTATTAATGTAGTTTGATGAGATTTCCATTTATCCCAAGCCTCTTGAGAAATGCTCAGTTGAAGTTCCTTGCCTTTAGGTCCGGGAATGGGAGGCAGGGCAAGACCTGGCATCTCTTTTTGATATTTTTTGCAAAAAACTTTATGACTCATAAGTTAGTTATTATAGACTTAATAGGCTTTGGTAAACCATATTTATCAATGTCAGTTATCTCAATCCACTTGTGTTCTTTATTAGATTTAAAATGAAATTTTTTATCGAAATATAAGATTGTTATGTTTATATCTAAGTTCAAATGAGAAAGCTTATGGATAAGATTTATCTCTTCTTTGTTTTTATAAGAATCATTCCAGGGTAATTTATCACCTGTCTCTAATTCGTAAGGCGTCCAAAGACTCTCCCAAAATGTTTCCTCTTGTTTTTTAAAAAGCAATAACGATTTTTTATTAATAGCGAGAACAAAGTTAATTTTTCTTGTTAGATTAATTTTCTTTCTTGTGCTCTTCTCTTTCGTCACTCTAAAAGCGCTTTTGCAGAGTCTACTTAATGGACAGATATCACAAGATGGTGAGGAGGGGGTGCAAACAGTTGCCCCTAAATCCATAATGCCTTGAGTATATTCAAATATCTTATTTTGTGGGGTATGTTTAGATGAAAATTGCCAAAGTATTTTATCTGCACTGGAGGATGAATCATTTTGAATTGACTCAAATCTAGATAAGGTTCTTTTAACATTTGCATCAAGAATGGGTTGAGGATTTCTATAGGCAATAGACATTATTGCGCCAGCTGTAGAATTACCAATACCTGGCAGAGAAACTATATCTTTAAATGATTTTGGAAATCTATTTTTAAAATCATTTTTAAGAATCTCCTTTGTTTTAAAAATATTCTTCGCTCTTCTATAAAAGCCTAGTCCAGTCCATAAAGCTAAAACATCTTCTTCGGTTGCCTCTGATAAAGATTTAAGACTTGGATATCGCTTAATAAATTTTTTATAAAATGGAATAACAGTCTTTACTTGAGTCTGTTGGAGCATAATTTCAGAAATCCAAACTCTGTAGGCGGTTATATTTTTCCTCCATGGAAGGTCGCTTCTTCCGCTTATCTCATACCAACTTATAATTTTTTTTGAAAATAAACTATCTGCTTGCTTAAGATCATTCTTCATAAAGCTTGGCTTTATTAACAACCTCACCGCTTTGATTAAATTCATATTGAATTGGCGCGCCAGTGGGAATTTCAAGCTTTACTATGTCTTCGGAAGATATTGAATCTAGTTCCATTATTAAAGCCCTTAATGAGTTGCCATGAGCAGCAACAAGAATACTTGAGCCCTGAATGACTTTAGGCATTATATGTTCTTTAAAATAAGGTAAAACTCGTTCAGCTGTATCTTTAAGACTTTCCCCATCAGGAGGAGGGACATCAAAAGATCTTCTCCAGATATGAACTTGTTCTTCTCCCCATTTTTTTCTTGCATCATCTTTATTCAGTCCAGCCAAGCTTCCATAGTTTCTCTCATTTAAAGCTTGATTTTTAGTAATTGGGATATCTTGTTGGTTAATAGAATTCAAGATTATCACACCGGTGTCTTGTGCTCTGACTAGCATTGAGGTGAACATTTCATCAAAAACAATGCCCTGATCTAATATTAATGAACCAGCTTTTTTTGCTTCTTGTATACCAAGCTCTGTAAGTCCTGGATCCTTCCATCCTGTGAATAGATTTTGTTCATTCCATTCACTTTGTCCATGTCTGACCAATATAAGATTTCTTATTTTCATTTTAAGATTTGTAATACTTTTGGTTTATTTTAATGGATAATAAGCTCATGGATAAGTTTATTTCATTTCTAATTGAGCATTATTTTTATTCAGTGCCGCTTTTGGTTGTTTTGATTTTGTTAATTAGGTCGCACGCAATTAAGGGAGGAAAAAAAATTACTCCTCAGGAATTAATAAATTTAACCAATCAAGATGCAGCACAATTAATTGATTTAAGGTCTTCAAGTGAATTTAATGACGGCCATATCACAGGCTCTATTAATATCCCCTATTCAGATATAGAAGATAGGATTCATGAGATTAAAAAACAGGAAGGTAAGTCATTGGTTTTAATATGCGATACCGGAAGTCAGTCAGCAAATGCTGGCGAAGTTTTAAATAAATCTGGCTTTGAAAACACAGTCATCTTATCGGGGGGAATTGGAGCATGGAGACTGGATAACCTTCCTCTAGTCTAGATTCCAAGTTCTTTAATTTTCTTTGCTAGAGTATTTCTTCCTAGACCTAGCAGAATTGCAGCTTCATTTTTTTTACCATTAGTTTTTTCTAAAGCAGCATTAATTATAATTTTTTCAATTTTTGGATTAACAATATCAAGTAGGTCGTTTTCAATGGTGGTAGCTACGTTATTAACCCAACTATTAAAACCATCTTCCCAAGATGAGCTAGGCGCTTCTACCATCTGATTATCCTTAATTTCTTCCGGTAGATCTTCTACCTTAACATTCTGAGTTGGAGTCATTAATGCCAACCAATAGCATATATTTTCTAGCTGCCTAACATTGCCTGGCCAATCATATCTTGTTATTACATCCATAACTTCTTTTGATAAGACCCTAAGCTCTTCTCCAAGAGAATCAGAATGTTTTTTTAAAAAGTACTTAGTTAAGATATCAATATCTTCTTTGCGCTCTCTAAGTGCAGGAACATTAATTTTAATAACATTTAATCTATAGAATAAGTCTTCTCTAAAAGATTTTTGTGATACTAAATTATTAAGATTCTGGTGGGTTGCAGCAATTATTCTTACATCAACTTTAATTGGCTTATCTCCTCCAACTCTATAAAATTCTTTATTTGATAAAACTCTTAGGAGTCTTGTTTGAGAATCAAGAGGCATATCACCAATCTCATCTAGAAAAAGAGTGCCGCCATTTGCTTGTTCAAACCTCCCAATTCTTTGATCAACAGCTCCGGTAAAAGCTCCCTTTTCATGACCAAAAAGCTCAGATTCAACTAACTCTTTTGGAATATCAGCCATATTGAGGGCAATGAAAGGCATATCATATCTTGGGCTATTCTTATGAAGTGATTTTGCAATAAGCTCTTTACCAGTTCCAGATTCACCTTGGACTAAGACAGTTGCTGTTGTGGTTGAAAGCTTGCCAATGGCCCTAAAAACAGTTTGCATCGAAGCAGATTCACCAATGATATCTGTTTTAGCTTTAGCTTTTAAACCCTTTGTTTTTGGCTTTTCCTCTAAAGCCCTATTAATTATTTGTATAGCATCATCTAAATCAAAAGGTTTTGGGATATATTCAAAAGCACCACCACCGTATGAATCAATTGCTGCCTGCATATCTGTGAATGCAGTCATAACTATAACTGGAATATTCTCATGATTATCATTAATGTGTTTTAGCAAATCATATCCAAGCATGCCTGGCATTTGCACATCCGTTAGAATGAGATCGGGTAAATCATTTTTAAGTTCATTTACAACATCATCTCCTGAAGAAAAAGTTTGAACACTAAAGCCTGCCGAGGAAAGACTTTCTTCAAGGATAATTCTTATAGCGCTATCATCGTCAGCAACCCAAACTTTATGCACTTTTCATGTCCTCATTTTTTGATTCTAGATTTATAGGGATTAATATTGAGAAGGTTGTTCCTTTTGAAGCGCTATTGAAAGAAATAGCGCCACCATGAATTCTGATAATGTCTTGTGAGATAGATAAGCCCAAGCCAGAGCCATCTTCTTTAGAAGATACCATTGGAAAAAATACTTGTTCTTGAATGTCTTGAGGAATGCCTGGACCGTTGTCGATGATGCTTACTTCGCACAATGTTGAGTGCATCACTCCATTAATTGGCTGACCATAAGCAACTCTAGATTTAATTATTATTGTTGGTTCTTCTGTTGAAAGAAGCGCTTGTTGAGCATTTTTAAAAATATTTAAGACAGCTTGTATGAACAAATCTTCGTCACCATAAATCTCAGGAATGCTTGGATCATAGTCACGATTAATTTTAAGATTTTTATATTCATCTGTTTGCGACAAAGCAAAGACTTTTTCAAGAGCAGAGTGGATGTTAAAAGCTTCAAGTTTTGGTCTTTTAGGGGGTGTAAGTATTTTTGTTACAATAGAATTTAATCTTTCAGTTTCATTAATAATGATATCTAAAAACTTTTTAGAAAAATCATCATCAGCCTTTGATAACAATATTTGAGCGCTGCCTTTTATTCCTGAAAGAGGATTCTTCACCTCGTGAGCTAATGTCCTTGCTAAATTCGCTGCAATTTTTTGTGTAGAAAATATTTTTGAAGAGTCAATAATTTTATTCAAGTTGTCTACACATAAAATTTCAATTATCAAAATATTATCTGTATCAGACCAGCTTGCAGTCAGATCTACAATCCTATGGCTCTCATTGGGTTTAGCTAGCTTGAAATTTCTTTTTGTTATTGTGTTGCCTGAATTAGCACAATCCTGAAGAAGTTCTAGGAGCTCATTATTTGTCTCAGATGTAAATTGATTTTTAATATTTGAGTCATCAGAAGAATAAATCCAGCCATTTGAAACCGCTGAGTCATTAAGCCAGAGAATTTTGAACTCATCATCTAAAACAACAATCTCTGAGGCTATTTGGTTTAATAAAAGATTGTTAAATTTTTCAGAATTAGTCATTAAGAAGATTGGCTCCTTTTGCAAGGAGCCAATATTATCGAGGGTGTTATTTTGTTAATGTTCCCACTATATGTGCCAGGATTTTATAAGGATCAGCATTAGAAGCAGGTCTTCTATCTTCTAAGTAGCCATTCCAGTTATGCTCTACTGTATAAACAGGAATTCTAATACTGGCCCCTCTATCACTTACTCCGTATGAGAATTTATCAATACTTTGTGTTTCGTGAAGCCCAGTAAGTCTCATATCATTATCAGAACCGTATAAAGATATACCTTCCTGATGAACTTCTCCTAACTTTTCACACATTGATGTAAATAATTCTTCAGTTCCACTAGATCTCATAGCTTCATTAGAAAAGTTAGTATGCATACCGGAACCATTCCAATCACCAGTTTTGGGTTTAGGATGAATGTTAACACCTACACCAAATTCTTCTGCAATCTTATATAGTAGATATCTTGATACCCAAAGGTCATCAGCTGCTTTAATTCCTTTGCCTAGGCATTGATATTCCCATTGACCTAGTGCAACCTCAGCATTTGTACCGGTTAAGGTAATGCCAAGATCTAAACATGCTTGAAGGTGAGCATCTGAAATTTCTCTTCCAACGACATTCCCAGCACCAACAGCACAATAGTAGGGTCCTTGAGGTCCAGGCTCACCATTTTCCCATCCCAAAGGATCTCCTGTTTCAGGATCAGTAAAAAAGAATTCTTGCTCAAACCCAAACCACCATTCATCAGTTACGACAGCTTCAGCTGCAGCTCTAAAATTAGTTGGATGAACAGAATGATCTGCTGCTTGGACTTGAGTCATTACTAAATCATGCCCATGTGGGTTAGCATATGTTTGTACAGGTATTAATAAGCAATCTGAACTACTGCCTTCAGCTTGACCTGTGGATGAGCCATCAAAAGACCAATCCGGAGGTGTGTCTGCATCAGTTGCTTTAACCTTGCTTCGCATTGAAGACTCAGGCTTATTTCCATCAAGCCATATGTATTCATAAGTTTTATATTCTGCCATTATATCTCCTAATGTAATTTTTAATTAGCACTATTAGTAAAGCAATTTACATGCCATTTATATTTAGGATAAATGCACCGTATTTGTACATAATATGCGTTATTTTAGTGCGAATCTATAAAAATTGCATTAATTTAATGCAATTATGTTATTTTTAGGAAGTCTTTAACTTTATTATGTTTATCTTTTAGTGAGGTATATGAATGATCGCCACCATAGACTATATCTAGATGACAAGCTGCAAAATATTCAGTTGTTGCAGCGTAATCTAATACCTCATCGCCAGATTCAAGTAAGATTAAAATATTTTCTGGTTTTTTTATTTTTTTATGATGAAGGGACCTAACAAAAGAAATATCATCTTTTGTCAATTCAAATTTATTTTTGGTTGCGTAGTTTTCATTTTCTCCTAAATGAATCTCGAAATCTTTTAGAGGCGGAATAGCTGGATTAATTAGAACAGCTTCAACGTTATGAATTTGGGAAAAATACAATGCATAGTAACCACCAAGAGAGCTTCCCATAAAAACAATGTTAGGACCGTGGTTATTAATTAACTCTTCAACTTGTTGATAAGCTTTTTGAAAATTATCATTTAAATCAGGAATTATGATTTTAGTATTTTTGGTTGATTCAGATATGAATTTTTTGAAGTCTTGAGCTTTACCCGAATCGCTAGAAGATTTAAATCCATGAAAATAAAGTATTGTTTTAGACATTATCTAAAATATCTTTGAGTTGCTCTTTATTTGAGATACCAGTAGCAAATATAGTTTCCAACCATTCAGTTAAAAATCTATTTTGTTGTAATTTTTCATCATAAGACTGTTTTTTAGACCGGTTCATAAAAAAAGGCAAAGCTTTCTCCCCCTGATATGAAATAACCTCAGCAAGCATTGCATCAAGACTAATTTGTATTCTTAATACAAACTCATTATGTAAATTTTTATTATCACATTTTTGCTTAGCTTCTATGATTATTGTGTGCTTAGTCTTATCCAGCACCAAAAAATTTATATTTAGAGAAGATTCATCCGGATTTACAGACTCGAAAGAGCTTTCTTTATCGGAAAAGTTTCTTAATAATTTTTTTAGCCTAATAAAATTAGCCTCACATACTGTTAAATGATGAGAGGTTATAGGCAGTGTTCTTATCATCTCTAAATTCTATATTCTTTTTTTATTGGTGTATATTTTTTACATGCCACCAAATACTGCTCTATTGATTTATATTCTTCTATACAAAAAGAATCTATAGCTTTTCTAAAGTCTTCTTTTATAACATAGTGATAGGAATTACAAAGTCTTGGCTCAAACCCTCTTCTTATTTTATGTTCGCCTTGTACACCTGGATCAAAATATTTAATGTTGTTCTTAATGCAGTAATCAATACCTTGATAATAGCAGCATTCAAAATGAAGACTATCAACCATCATGGATGCGCCCCAATGCCTTCCATAAAGAATATCCTTTCCCTGAAAACATAGAGATCCAGCGACTCTCTGCTCATTCAATTCAGCAAAAAAAATGACTGGTTGCAGGATATCTTTATTTTTGTGTATTAGCTCAAAAAAACTAAAATTAAGATATGGAGCTTGCATTCTTTCCAAGTAGGTACTTTTATAGAATTCATAAAAAGTCTTCCAATCGTCCAAGGTGATATTTTGTTTATCCTTTATAGAAAAGCTAATATTATTTTTTAGTATTTTATTTCTTTCTGTTCTTATATTTTTTCTTTGTCTTGAGGTAAAAATATTGAGGAATTCATCAAAATTAGAATAATTCTTGTTATTCCATACAAATCTGTAGCCACCTCTTTTTATAAAATTATTTTTTATTAAATCTTCAGAGACGCTTGCATCAGGAAAAAGTATATGCCATGTTTCTACATTATTTTTTTCCATATATTCTCTTATCGGATCAATGAATGAGCTTGCCTCAATATGATTTTTTGAAATAAATTTTCTTGTCTCACAGGGAGTAAATGGAATTGCAGAAAGCAGTTTTGGATAATACTCTCGTCCAGCTCTTCTAAGAGCATATGACCACTGATGATCAAATACGAACTCTCCATGACTATTATTTTTTAAATACAATGGAAGAAATCCTGATAAATTCGAATCATCTTCTAATATTAAATGCATGGGCTGCCAGCCATTACTTTTTATGGCTGAGCCACTTGCCTCTAATGCATTTAAAAATTCATGAGATATCAATGGAGAGTCGTCATCTTTTAAGATATTTTTAAAATTCTGATTTGAAATCTTATTGACGCTGTTTATAAAAGAATTTTTCATGATGATAAAAACTAAACTAAAAATATTTCTACAATAAACCCCATTGCAGCCGTCATTCCAATCCAGTGATTAAATTTAAAAGCATCTAGATATTGTTTATTATTTAGAAGTTTTTTTTGATAAATGTAGAGTCCGAGAAGCACTATAAGCATAACCACATATAGTAACGAAAATTCATTTATATAGCCTATGAAGGCTAATGAAGTGTAAAACGCTAAATGAAGATAATTTGATATAATTAATGTCTTATCACCCCACAAAATTGGCGTTGAATTTATTCCAATTTTTATGTCATCTTCTATATCTTCAAATGCATAGATCGTATCAAAGCTAATAATCCACATAACTGTTCCAATGAATAAAGCTATTATTGAGATGGATAAATCAGGAGAGGCCAAACTATAAGAAATAATGGTCCCAGAGCCAAAAGTTATTCCTAAGAAGAATTGAGGAGCCTTAAGAAATCTCTTGGTCAAAGGATAGACCATAATAAATACCCCTACTATAAGTGATACAAAGACAGTAAATGGCGGGACAAATATAAGCAAAATCAAAGACAATGTTGCTAAAACAATAAAATATATCCAAGCTTCAGTTATATTGATTTTACCTGAAGCAAGAGGCCTGTCTTTTGTTCTAGATACCAACCTATCAAATTTATAGTCATTAATATCATTAATAATGCAGCCTAAAGATCTAACAAGCACTGATCCAATTGCTAGAATTAAATAATTTTTATATTCCATTAACCCGCTATTAAGACCGCCTAAGAGAAGTCCTAAAAAAGATGGCCAAAACAAAAGGTATATTCCAATTGGTTTATCTAGTCTTGTTAATTCAATAAATCCTTGAATTTTTTTAATCATTCTCATTCATTAAAAATGTTTCCATGACAGAAAATTTATATCCTTTAACAGAATATTTTGCTTTCCTGCCCCAATAAATATTTGATTCATTCTTAAAAGAAGCATAAAGAATTAGCTCTCTTAAAAAAATGTCTTTTTCAAACAAAATATCACCCAGTGGTTTAGTGCCAAGATTTCCTAGTTTATTAAAGCCATTTTCAATTGTTTCTAGTGGTATTATCGTTTGAGCAAAAACCACTGGTGAGTCGTTGCATAATAATAGCACTTCTCTCTTTTTTATCTTTTCTGATTCAGCATTTACAAACTTCTTATCATCGTCTGATATTTTTGATAATTCATCCTGAATTAAATGCAGTTTGAACTTTCCATGTTTTTTTATTCTTTTTGTAATTGGTCCTTTTTCTGATAGCCAAGATATAATTTTTTTATTAGCTATATTAGCTTTTATTGATTCGAAAGGGCTCCAAGGTGATATTTGCTTTAGCTTCATTAATTGACCTAATAAATCTGATATTATAACGCCCATATTTTTAATCTTTGTAACTTAATTGGATATGAATATGGAATTAAAAAAATACGAATGCATAGTTTGTGGTCTAATATATGATGAAGCCCTTGGATGGCCAGAAGATGGCATAGAGCCAGGAACAAAATGGGATGATGTCCCTGATGATTGGTTATGTCCAGAATGCGGTGTTGGAAAAGAAGATTTTGATATGATTGAAATATAATGATTGAAACCCCTAAAAACTTAACAAGAAATATTTTATTTGGAATGTTTTTAGGTTTTATTATTGGATCGTTTTTTTACTATCTAGAAATTTTTCCAGAAAGCTTGGTTAATTTCGTAAGAATTTATGTTTTTAACTTAGGAAGCTCTATTTTTGTTAATTTATTAAAATTATTAATTGTGCCCCTTGTTTTCTTTTCACTAGTCTCTGGTATTTCATCATTAACAAGCATGCAAAGTCTTGGGAATATAACTCTTAAAACAATAACTTTGTACCTTTCTACAACTGCTATAGCTGTTTCATTGTCATTGCTGGTTGGGTCAATTTTTAAACCAGGTTCTGGTTATTCTTCTGAAATAGCTCCTCCAGATAAATTGCCTGAGGGCCAGGGAATATATGAAACGATATTAGATATCTTCCCTTCAAATATTATTGAAGCAATGGCCCAAAATCAAATGCTTGCTGTTGTTTTTTTTAGTATCTTGTTTGGCCTAGCATTAAACAAAACAAATCATTTGACTAATAACTTTAGTGATTCTTTTGAAAAACTTAATACAGTATTTATGCAATTAGTGATAATGATCATTTCTTTTGCTCCTATCGGAGTTTTTTGCCTTATTGGAAAATTTGTTATTACTGATGGCTTAGACATTTTTCAGGAAGCATTTAAATATGTTTTGCTATTAATAATAGTATTAATAATCCATGCCTTTGTAACATATTCGTTGATAATTAAAATCTTTACCAATCTAAGCATTAGCACTTTTTATAAAAAAATGAAGGATGTTGCAATATTTGCCTTTTCAACCTCCTCAAGCGCAGCAACTATTCCAGTTACCTTAAAAACCGTTCAAGATGAATTGGGAGTTAATAAAAATGTGTCATCTTTTGTAATACCAGTTGGTGCGACCATTAATATGGATGGCACAGCGATTATGCAAGGCATGGCTACAGTATTTATTGCTCAAATGTCAGGTATCGATTTATCACTATTTCAATATGTTCAAGTTGTTATACTTGCAGTAGTAACTTCTATAGGCACTGCAGCAGTTCCTTCTGCTGGAACAATAACTTTGGTAATAATTCTTCAGCAATTCGGACTACCTCTTGAAGCAATAGGCATAATACTAGCTGTAGATAGAATCTTAGATATGCTTCGTACCTCTGTGAATGTTACTGGAGATGCTGCTGTTGCATGCATAGTGGCAGATTCAGAGGGATTATTAGATAAAAATTTATTCGATAAATAGAAAAAAAGTACGTCTTTTTTATAATTATTTGATAGAATGCCTCTTTAAAAAAAGGGGTCCTTAAATGAATACTTTACTTTTACCACCAATATTAGGCGTCATAGGAATGATCGCTGCTCTTGTTGTATACCTTCTTGTAATGCAATATCCGGATGGAGACGATAAAGTTAAAAAAATAGGAGATCAGATTCATAAAGGAGCTTTAACCTTCATGAAAACTGAGTATAAGTATCTTTTAATTTTTATAGCTGTTTTAGTTTTGCTTGTTTGGTTTGCATTAGGAATGCATTCAGCAATAGCTGTCATTACAGGAGCCGCTTGTTCATCATTAGCTGGCTTCATAGGTATGTATGCAGCTACTAAAGCAAATGTAAGAACCGCAACTGCCGCTCAACAAGATGGAGCAGCTGCAGCATTATCAGTTTCATTCTACGGTGGTTCGGTAATGGGCCTTTGCGTAGCTTCTTTAGGACTTATTGGCCTTGGAACTTTATATTATTTTTTTAATGCGGATCATGTTCATGCTTTAGAAGGCTTTGGAATGGGAGCTTCCGTTGTAGCTTTATTTTCAAGAGTGGGCGGAGGCATATTTACTAAAAGTGCTGATGTTGGAGCTGATCTAGTAGGTAAAATTGAAGCTGGTATACCAGAAGATGATCCAAGAAATCCTGGTGTTATTGCAGACAATGTTGGAGATAATGTTGGTGATGTTGCTGGAATGGGTTCAGATATTTTCGAATCCTATTGTGGATCAATGATTGCATCAATAGCCATTGCTTATACTTTGGTACTTGCTGGTGATGCTGGTGCAGTTGATATGATGAAGCTTCCACTTTTACTTGCATCTTCAGGATTAGTAGCTTCTATTCTTGGCATAGTGATTGTTAAACTTCAATCAGCTAAGGCTCCTGCAAGTGCTTTAAGATCTGGAACTTTGCTTGCGCCAGTAATATTTGTTGGCTTTGCTTGGTTCATAGTGCAATCATTACCTGGAGTTTCTAATACAGTGTGGTGGTGTGTTATAGCTGGAGCAGTTGGCGGAGTACTAATTGGCCTTATTACAGAATATTATACTGGCGGAAAACCAGTTAAGGATATTGCAGAATCAGGTGAAACCGGTCCAGCCACTGTTATGATTTCTGGTCTTGCAGTAGGAATGGAATCTGTTGTTATTCCTATAGCCATCCTAGCTTCCATCATCTTTGTATCAACCGGTCTTTCTGGAGTCTATGGAGTTGGTATCGCAGCAGTTGGGATGTTATCTACTGTTGGAATTACCATGGCAATTGATGCGTATGGACCTGTTGCTGATAATGCTGGCGGAATAGCAGAAATGTCTGGAATGGGTAAAGAAGTAAGAGATATCACAGACTCTTTGGATGAATTAGGAAATACCACTGCAGCAATTGGTAAGGGATTTGCTATTGGAGCAGCAGCATTGGCAGCCCTGGCAATAATATCAGCTTACTCAGCTGTTGTAACAGTAAAGAATCCTGAATTCTCATTAGCCCTTACAGACCCAATTGTTCTTGTAGGTATGTTTATAGGCGCATGTATCCCTTTTTATATTGCATCCATAACAATGAAAGCTGTCGGAGATGCAGCTTTTGAAATGATTAATGAAATCAGAAGGCAGTTCAGAGAAATTTCAGGCTTAATGGAGGGCACTGCGGATCCAGATTCAGAAAAATGTGTAGAAATAGCCACCCGTGCATCTTTAAAGAAAATGATGTTACCTGGAGTTATTGCTGTTGCCATGCCTGCTATTGTTGGTTTTGGGTTAGGTGCTGAAGCCCTTGGCGGAATGCTTGCTGGTGGTCTTTTGGGGTGCGTATCTTTAGCTCTCATGATGGCTAATGCTGGCGGTGCCTGGGATAATGCTAAAAAATATGTTGAGAAAGGAAATCTTGGCGGCAAAGGATCAGATACTCACGCTGCAGTAGTTGTGGGTGATACAGTTGGAGATCCATTTAAAGATACCTCTGGCCCAGCAATGAATATTTTAATTAATGTTATGGCTATTGTTAGTTTAGTTATTGCTCCTTTGTTAAGCATATAAATTCAAATATAAACTTTAATGATCCAGGGATTCTTTCCTGGATCATATGTTAAATTAAAGAATGAATAAAAATATCCTAATCATAGGTTATGGAGATATTGGCAGTCGATTAAGTAAAATTCTTAAAGAGCAATCGGCAAATATATATGCAGTATCTAGGCATGACTCTCTTAACCAAAATATTATTAAGATAAATTGGGACTGGCTTTCTAATAACAATCTAGAATTACCTAGAGTTACTTTTGATTCAGTTATCATTATTCCTAAACCAAGTAATCTAGATGAAGATGGCTATAGGGATGGATTTATCTCTTCTTTAGAAAATATTACAAATTCATTACAAAACGCAGATATTAAAAGTGTAATAGCAATATCATCTACAAGAGTTTATGGAGATCATCAATTGGGCTATATCGATGAATCTACTTTGGCTGAACCTTCTGATTTTCGAGGAAATCTTATAAAGGAATATGAATTAACACTAAACCAATCATTCCCAGAATATTTAAATATCTTAAGGTTTTCAGGGCTATATATAGATAGCTCAAAACATTCATCCCATAATAGATTAAATCGAAATACAGCAGCAAAAATCATATCTTTTGCAATTGATAAACTATCCCAAAATAAAGAAAACGATATTTATAATTGTAGTGAGGATTGTGAAATCCTTGCATCAGTTAAATCTGTGAGTAATAAAAAATTAAAAGCAGCTGGGTTTAATTTTTAAATAATTAAAGCTAGAACTAAAACTCTAAGCAAAATACAATGTCTATATGATAGCTAGCATGACAGGCTTTGGCTCTTCGAAGCACATACAAAAAGAAACAGAAATATATTGTGATATAAAGAGCGTGAATCATAGATTCTTAGATGTTTCAATTAAACCAAACGATATTGGAAATGAGTTTGATGTTTTAATTAGAGAAGATGTTTCAAAAAAAATAAAACGTGGAAGTGTAGATATTAGATTTAAGCTAAAGTTTCCATCTAGCAATACTTATACAATTAATAATGAGTCTGTAAAGAACTTAATTAAATCCATTAAATCCATTAAATCTATTGATACAAGCAATATAAGATTATCAGATATAAAAGATATTCCAGGAATAATAAAGTCCGAACAAAAAACTATAGTTAATCAAAAACTTTTAAAGAAAACTTTCAAAGCTGCCTTAAATGGATTGATAGAAAATAGGAGGGCAGAAGGAGAAAAGATAAGAAAAACATTTATATCAAAAATATCAAAAATACAAAATAACCTAGCAAAAATCACTAAATCAAATTCCAAACTAACCAAACTCAGGGCTGAAACACTTAATAAGAAAGTGAAGATACTTTGTAATAATTTAGACAAGGATAGACTCGAACAAGAAATTGCAATGTTGGTTTTAAAACATGATGTTGCTGAAGAGATAGAAAGAATTGACTTTCATCTAAGTTCTTTAAAGAAAGAATTATCCATAAAAAATGGAAGCGGAAAAAAGATAGACTTTATTCTTCAAGAATTATTCAGAGAAACAAGTACTTTATCTGTAAAAATTGATCATCCCAGCTACAAACAAATCGCATTAGATATGAAGCTCTCTGTTGAAGAAATGCGAGAACAATCCCAGAACATTGAATAATATAAAAAAAGGAAAGTTATATGTCATTTCAGCTCCATCAGGAGCTGGTAAATCATCTTTAATACAATCTATTCTTGATACAAGTAAGAATTTTGAGCTATCAGTATCAGCAACAACTAGAAAACCAAGAGAAGGAGAGGAAGAGGGTAAGCATTATTTCTTTATAGAAGATGATGAGTTTGATGAATTAATCTCTAAACATGCCTTTATTGAATATGCTGTTGTACATAACCATAAATATGGAACATTAAAGTCACATATAGAAGAAAAAATTAATAAAGGCATAAGTGTTATTTGTGATATTGATGTCCAAGGCTATAAATTAATTAAGGACGCATCAATAGAGCATATATCTATATTTATTATCCCTCCAAGCTTAGAAGAGCTTGAAAAGAGGCTCATAAATAGAGGTCTTGATACATCAGCAATTATTAATACAAGACTAAATAATGCTAAGAAAGAACTTAAATTTGCTGAAGAATTTGATTATCGAATATTAAATGATAGCTATGAAACTGCATGTATGGATATTATTGATATTGTTATAGATGGCAAATCTTTTAATAATAAGGATAAAATAAACTTAAAGATCTTGAGAGATATGTTGTCTTAATTGATCAATAGAAATAGAATACTCTCCCTAGGAGAAATTATATGGCTAGAATTACAGTTGAAGATTGTTTACAAGTAGTACCGAGTAGGTTTGATTTAATTATCATGGCCTCAAAAAGAGCTAGGCAGCTTGCTACCACAAGTAGGGATCCTCTCGTAGAATGGGATAATGATAAACCAACATTAGTGGCTTTAAGAGAAATTGAAGCTGGTCTATTGGATATGGAGACCTTAGATAGAACTCTAGAAGAAGATGTATTAATGGATGGATTTTCAACACCAGACTCAGAAGTATCACAAAGATCTGAGTAAATGAATTTTGGAGAACTAATTTGAGTGAAACAGTTCTCCCAAACCATTTAATAAATTTTTCAGAAACCAGTCTTTTAAAACTCCCAACTTCATTATATAAATCCTGCAAAGTTTATTTAAGCTACGATGATATAAAAAAAATTCAGAAAGCTTATTCTTTTGCTTTTTATGCGCACTCGGGTCAAAAAAGAAAAGATGGCTCAGACTATATAACCCATCCTGTAGCTGTTACACAAATTCTTCTCGATCTAAAAATGGATTCAGATTCAGTTTGCTCAGCATTAATGCATGATGTTTTAGAAGATTGTAATGTTCAAAAAAATAACTTGGCTAAAATATTTGGTGATGATGTTGCACATATTGTAGACGGTGTTAGTAAGCTTGGAAAAATTGAAACGAAAAACATATCCGATAGTGATGCGAACAATCTTCAAAAAATGGCACTGGCAATGGCTAATGACGTAAGAGTTGTTTTGGTTAAATTATGTGATCGTTTACACAACATGAGAACAATTGAGCATGTTCCAAGAAAAAAACAAATTCAGAAGGCCAAAGAGACTCTTGAATTATATGGCCCTCTTGCTTTAAGAGTGGGTATGCAAGATATTAGAGCAGAACTCGAAGATCTTTCCTTCAGATGCATACACCCAATGCGAGCCAAGATGCTTGAAAAAGCTGTCAAAAGCTCAAGTGGTGGGAGAAAGAGAATTGTCACACAGATTAGAAAAGAACTTAAAACAAAACTTAAATCAAATAATATTCAAGATGTTGCTGTAAAAGGAAGGGAAAAGAATCTTTATAGTATTTATAACAAAATCAAGACAAAGCACAAACCTTTCTCAGAAATATTAGATGTTTATGGATTTAGAATTCTTGTAGACTCTGTAGATGATTGTTATAGAGCTCTTGGAATTATTCATAACTATTTCTCACCGATTGAAAATAAATTTAAAGACTATATTGCAATACCAAAAACAAATGGCTATCAGGCTCTCCACACAAGTCTATTAGCCTTACAAGCATTCCCAATAGAAGTCCAAATACAAACAAGAAGCATGTGGGCTACAGCAAATATGGGTATTGCAGCTCATTGGGGTTATAAAACCGATGATAAGAGCAAAGGAACAGAGCTAAGAGCAAATAAGTGGTTGTCTGGCCTTGTTGACCTTAAGAAGAAGTCTTCGAATCCCTCTGAATTTGCTGACTCTCTTAGAAAAGATCTTGATTCTGAGGAAGTATATTTATTTTCTCCAAAAGGACATATTTACGCATTAAAAGCTGGAGCGACTCCAATAGATTTTGCCTATGAGGTTCATACCGGATTGGGTAATAGTATTATTGGATGTAAAGTAAATAGAAGGGAAGCGCCGCTAAATGTTGAGCTTGAAAGCGGTCAAACAGTTGAAATTATTACTTCAAGCTCCTTTGTTGAGGCAGATCCAGCATGGCTTAATTTTGTTGTTACAAGTAAAGCTAGAAGCGGTATTAGAGCCAAATTAAGAAATCAAAAAGTATCTTCTGCTCGAAAGGCAGGAAAATTTATGCTCGAAACTGAACTACAAAGATCTGGAAAATCTCTAGAGGACTATCGAGGAAGCAATCTTAAAAGAGTGTTGGATTTAATTGGAGTAACGTCTCTTAATAAACTTTTAATTGAACTCGGCTCTGGCAAAAGAACTGGTAATATTGTTGCAGAAAGATTTTATTCAGGATTAAAAATTAGAAAAGATTCTGACATCAAAAAGATTAAACCAGTTTTTATCAGCGATAATCATATAGAAGGCGTTTCAGTGGTTTTTGCTAAATGCTGCCATCCCATTTATCAAGATCCTGTAATTGCTCATTCTGATACTGAAAGAGGAATAGTAATTCACCATAAAAAATGTAAACAGGTAGCACCATTTATCTCAAAAGACTCTAGATATATACCTGCAAAATGGACAACCAAATCAAAAAATCATGTGTATACTGCAAAAATTAATATCGTAACCGTTGATGAAATAGGTGTATTGGCGGAAATTGTTTCAGTTTTTACAAAAGCAGCTATAAATATAGAGCAAGTTCATACAAAAAATATTGACAGTACATTTAGTGATTTTGAAATGGAGGTTGATGTGGAGAGCAAAGAAGAGCTTCAATATATTATGCAAAAAATTAGATCTAAAAAAATTACATCCAGTTGCACAAGATTAATTAATGAAAAATGATAAGCCTAAAAATTTAATTTTAGGTACAATTCACTTCATAAACTACAGGCAGGTTACTTTATGACAAAAAAAATTATTTTTACTGAAAATGCTCCAAAGGCTATAGGCCCGTATTCTCAAGCAGTTCAGGCTGGAGGTTTTACGTTCGTTTCTGGACAGGTTGCAATTAATCCAAAAACAGGAGATCTGATGAATGCTTCAATTGAAGAGCAAGCTGAACAAGTTCTACAAAATCTAACAGCTATATGCAAAGAAGCAAATTTATCTTTATCAAATATTGTTAAGCTAACGATCTATATTACAAACATGAGTGACTTTTCTATTGTTAACGAAGCAATGCAAAGACATTTTGTTGAACCTTATCCTGCAAGGGCTACAGTAGAGGTTTCTGCTTTACCTCTTGGAGTTAATGTAGAGATGGATGCAATTCTTATAAATAATGAATAAAAACCTTCTTTCATTAAATGATCTTTCAAAAAAAGAGATTCTTGAGATAATTGAATTTGCAAAAAACTTTAAACTCGAAGACGGCTCTTTTAGGAAAGAAAATTTATTTCCTGACAAAACTGTTGCTAATGTCTTCTGTGAGCCTAGCACAAGAACAAAATCTTCTTTTGAAATTGCTGCAAAAAATCTTGGTTGTTTAGTTGTAGGATTTGATATCTCAAATTCATCTGTTGAAAAAGGGGAGTCAATATATGAGACAGTTGATGCCCTTAGTTTGATGGGGGTTGATTTGTGTGTATTAAGGCATCCTGAATCTGTTATTAGAGATTTATCAGAATATTTGCCAGAGATGGTTTTTATTAATGGCGGTGAAGGTTCAATATCTCATCCAACTCAAGCCTTAATAGATTTGATGACAATTATTGAAAACAAGGGATCAATAGATGATCTGAATATTGTTATTGTTGGTGATTTAGACCACTCAAGAGTTACCTCATCTTTTATTGAGGGGGTGTCAAATTTTGCATTTAACTCCTTGACCTTTTGTGGACACCCAAGCATGTCAACGAAATACATTAGTCCGGCTATGGGTAAATATGAATCAGATTTAGATGTGGCACTTCATGATGCTGATGTAATAATGACTCTTAGGATTCAACACGAGAGATTTGAAGAAACCTTAAATCTTGACTTGGAAGAATATAAGCATGCTTATGAATTAACATCCGAAAGGTTAGAGCAAGCTAAGGGAGACGCAATTGTCATGCACCCTGGGCCAGTAAATTATATTGAAATTTCTGAAAGCGTTTACCAATGCGATCAATCCGTCATTCGAAAACAGGTTGCAAATGGTGTGGCCATAAGAATGGCAGTGCTCTCAAGATTTCTGAGCAGCTAAAGTTCTCTTTACAGTATCAACAATAGCAATGGTATTCTGATCAATTTCAATATTGACGGTATCGAGTTTTTTGAGGCTGCTTAAATTAGTGACCTTTAAAGTTTCTGGAATTAGATGAATTTTAAAATTACTTTTATTTACTTTGCCTACAGTTAGACTGCACCCATTGATACCAATATATCCCTTTTCCATAACGTACTCAGAATAGTTTTTTGACAAGCTAATTGTCATATCTTTGGTATTGTCTTTTTTAATAACTTTGTTTATTTTTGCAGTAAAGTGAATATGACCAGACATTAAATGACCGCCTATTTCTGATGATGCTTTGATAGATCTTTCAAGATTCACCATGTGACCTTTTGCAATATGTCCTAGATTAGTTCTATCTAGCGTTTCTTGAATAACATCAAATCTAAGGCTTTTATTACCACCATCTTTTGATGTTAAACATACGCCGTTAACCGAAACACTCGCACCTTTTTTTAAACCTTTGTTAAAGTTTTTAGGAGGATATATTTCAAGACTCATGTAATCATCATGAAATTTAACTTTAAGAACTTTTGCTTTGTGAGAAACTATTCCTGAAAACATCTAAGCTCCCCATTCATCTCTATAAGAAACTAACTGTTCTAGATATTTTTTATGATCTGAGTTGTCTTCAGAAAAAGCTATCAGGGTATCTAAATTAATAATTGATATCACTTGTATTTCAAACATTGTTTCTAATTCTTGTCTAGCAGAGATATCGCTTTTCCCTTTTTCTTGCCTATCAAGACCCACAAGCATTACTTTCGGAGTAGCTCCAAGGTCTTTTATTTTCTCTATCGATTCTTTTGCTGCAGTCCCAGCAGAGATAACATCATCAATAATCAACACATCGCCAGCAGGATTTTTGCCAATTATTGTTCCGCCTTCACCATGGTCTTTGATTTCTTTTCTATTAAAAGATAATGGGTATTTACCACCATCTTCGCTGAGTATCATGGATACAATAGAGCCCAAGAATATCCCTTTGTATGCAGGACCATAAATGCAATCAAATGAGATATTTGCATCATTAATTGCCGCTTGATAACACTTAGCAAGATCATAAAGATACCCACCATTAAGCATCTTTGCTGCATTAAAAAAATACGGACTTTTTCTACCAGACTTTAAAGTAAAATCACCAAACTCTAGTACTTTGGCATGAAGTGCCAATTCTAGAAATTGTTTTTGATAATCCTTCACTTATATTAAACAGGCTTTTTGTTTTTCAATAATATCAGCTATAGCTGAACTTCCAACCTCAAGCATTTCATTTAGTTGTTCTTTGGAAAAAGGAGCCTCTTCACCAGTACCCTGAATTTCAATAAGTTCAAGAGAGTCAGTCATTACTAAGTTTAGATCAGTTTCAGCCGCGCTATCTTCATTATAATCAAGATCAAGTATTACTTGATCATTTAGCACTCCAAGAGAAACAGCAGCAACATGGGTCTTTATTGCTCTGTGATCATCATGATGATTCTTTAATGCAAGAAAGAGAGCAACACAACCGCCTGTAATTGAAGCAGTTCTAGTTCCACCATCTGCCTGTATTACATCACAATCAATATTTATAGTTTTACCTTTAATATATTTTAAATTAACTGCTTGCCTTAGCGATCTGCCAATTAATCTTTGAATTTCTTGAGTTCTGCCACTTTGCTTTCCTCTTGCTGCTTCTCTTCCCATTCTTTCGTTTGTAGACCTTGGAAGCATTCCATATTCAGCTGTTACCCATCCCTCTTCACTTCCTCTCATCCATCTAGGAACATTTGTATCAATTGATGCAGTGCAGATAACTTTTGTGTTCCCAAAAGATACCAATACAGAGCCTTCGGCATGAATATTTATATTTGGTTCAAATGTAAGTTCTCTTAGTTCGTTTGATTTTCTGTTATTGCTTCTTTCCATAATTTAATCCTATGGATGCATTGATCCAGTATTTGTTAATTTAATTGATCTTTAACAATTTTGCTTACCATGCCCATATCAGCAGTACCTGGCGCAATAGAGTTTTTAAGAATGCCCATTACCTTGCCAATATCTTGCATGGTAGATGCTCCAGACTCAGATATAGCAGACTGAACTTTTTCTGTGATTTCAAATTCGTTGAGTTGTTGGGGTTTGTATTTAGATAATATGGTAACTTCTAGTTGCTCTTTTTCAGCTAGATCAACTCTACCACCCTCTGTAAACTGAGTAATAGAATCTTTTCGTTGTTTAATCATTTTGTTGATAATCTGAAGAGCTTTTGCGTCATCAGCAGTCGCTTGATTGTCTATCTCAAACTTCTGGACTTCAGACTTAAACATTCTAAGAGTATCGCGAGTCATATCATCTTTATCAAGCATTGCTTGCTTGAGATCTGATTGAATTTGGGAAAGAAGGGTCAAGATTATCTATAAGATCTTTGTCTTGGGAAAGAATATTTCCTATTTGATTTTCTAGCACGCTTAACAGCTGCTGCCATTAATCGCTTTCTTTTTTCTGTTGGTTTCTCATAGAACTCTCTTGCTCTGATTTCAGGTACAATTGCTGCTTTTTCGCAGGCACGCTTGAACTTTCTTAAACCAATGTCAAAATGTTCTGTTTCTTTTATTATAATTGAAGGCATAATTAGTCGCGTAGTTTAGGCTGTAATTAGAAATTTTGCAAAACATTTTATTAAAAAAATATGAAAACTTTAGGAATTGAAACATCTTGCGATGAAACCGCAATTGCAATATATGACTCCGAGCATGGAATCATAGGTGAATCTGTTTATAGTCAGATAAAAATGCATGCTCAGTATGGTGGAGTGGTTCCCGAGTTAGCTTCACGTGATCACTGCGTAAAAATAGTTGATGTTCTATATGAAGCTCTCGGAGACATCGATATAAAATCAATTGATCGGATTGCGTATACATCTGGTCCTGGATTATTAGGCGCTTTATTAATAGGAGAAAGTTTTGCTCAAGGTCTCTCCACCGCTTTAAAAATACCCTTAATACCTATTAATCATCTTGAGGGACACTTAATGTCTCCAGTTATGGAGTTTCCAGAAATAAAAACCCCATATATTTCTTTATTAGTTAGCGGAGGACACAGCATGATTGTTGATGTAAAAGAAAGAGGAGAATATGAAATTTTAGGACAATCTCAAGATGATGCAGTCGGAGAGGCTTTTGATAAAGTGGGTAAATTATTAGATTTACCATATCCAGGAGGACCGCATATTGAAAAACTTGCATTACAAGGTAATTCAAAAGCTTATGACTTTCCAAGGCCAATGATGCACAGTGATAACCTTGATTTAAGTTTTAGCGGCCTCAAAACATCTGTTTTATATACAGTCAGAGATATTGATAATTTAACCGATCAGATAAAAGCAGATATAGCAGCTTCATTTCAGCAAGCTGTTATAGAAGTTCTTTCAAAGAAGATTAAGAAGGCTGTAGAAATAAGTGGCAGGACCGAGGTAATAATTGCAGGTGGTGTTGCAGCTAATAAAGCGCTTAGGTCAGCAATTAAAGATTTAGAGAATTCTTTAGGAATTAAAGTTTTTTACCCCTCATTAAAATATTGTGGTGACAACGCCGCAATGATTGCTTTTGTCGGGTCATTGCGATCTTCTGATAAGATTGAATCCCAAGCCTCTTATGTGAGAGCAAGATGGCCACTAGGCGAGTTAACTAAATGAAAGATATTATTTACATAAAAGACCTTCGAATAAAAACTATTATTGGAATATTTGACTGGGAAAGAAAAGTAAAACAAGAAGTTAGCATTGACCTAGAGTTTCCATTTGATTGTAAAAAGGCGGCATCATCAGATTCTATTGAAGATACGATAGACTATAAAGCAATTGCTAAGGGCGTAATAAAATTTGTAGAAGAATCATCATTTCAACTTCAAGAAACTCTCGCTGAGGAAATAGCTTCTTTGGTAAAAAACGAATACGGTGTTGAATCAATTAAATTGAGAGTATCAAAGCCAGGAGCTATAAGAGGCTCCAAAGATGTTGGCCTAGTAATACATAGATAATGCAATATTTCTTATCCTTGGGAAGCAATATCAATGCTGAAGCAAACATCATTTTTGCAATAGACCAGATCAATAAGATATTAGCTAATACCAAATACTCATCTATTCATAAGACAAAAGCAGAGGGCTTTGAGGGTGATGATTTTTTAAATTTAGTAGTTGCAGGAGAGTCAGGACTTGGTTTTGATGAGCTTAACCAAAAACTCAAAGATATTGAAAATGAAACTGGAAGAAAAAGAGATGTCCCTAAGTTTAGCGCTAGAACATTAGATATAGATATCATTCTTCAAATCGATCAAGATGAGATATTATTTGAGAGTAATGAAATAGAAAAATATTCATTTGTATCTGAACCGTTAAAAGAGGTTTTATAAAATGGCAAAAAAATTTACAGTTAGAAAGATTCATAGGTATCTCAGCATCTTTATTGCAATTCAGCTTCTTCTTTGGACAGTCTCAGGAATTTATTTTGCATTTAACAAAATTGAAATGGTTAGGGGAGAGCAATACAGATTACCTCTAGATACAGAATACAGAATATTTAAAAGACTGGGAGAAGAAATAATAGAAACTAATGAGAATGGATTAAAAACTTATTTAACTCACCCCGATAAATTGCCAGTCAAAAACTTACTACCCGAAGAAGCAATAACAATAGCTAAAGAAAAAACCTCATTAATTCCAATAGAGGTAAGTTTTATTGAAAAAGAAGAAAGAGGAGTAGAGTATAGGGGAAGAAGATTGCCGATATATAAAATCTCAACCGACACCAAAGATGGTATTAATATTTATCTTGATCCAATAACTGGTGATATTGCAGCAATTAGATCTGATTCATGGAGAGCGTGGGACCTACTTTGGGCTTTGCATATAATGGACTATCAAGACAGAGATAACATAAATAATATTTTGTTAAAAATCTTCTCTGTCCTTGCTTTAATAAGCTCTATTACTGGAATAATTCTTTTCTTTAAAAAAGCTATTTAAAGTGATTTTTTACAATAGACCAAGCAAATTCTGACAGGGGATAGACTTTCATTCCCCTTTCTTCAGCATGTTTGCTTGAGGCTGTTCCATCTCTAACTCTGCCTAAAATACCCTGACATATAGCACCAACTTTAAATAAGCTAAAAGCCATATAAAACTCCCAATTTTTTGAAAGATCTTTTCCAGTAATTTCAGAATACATATCTCTGTACTCCATTTCATTTGGAATACCCATTTCTTTTAATTTAGCATGATCATAAAACAAGGGTTCTGTTCTCCATGTCAGACAGTGATAACAAAAATCTGCAATGGGATGACCTAATGTGGATAACTCCCAATCAAGAACTCCTATGACTTCTTGGTTTTTCATAATCATATTATCTAAACGATAATCTCCATGAACAATCGAAGTTTCGTCATCGTCAGGAATATTATTTGGCAACCATTCAATAAGATTATTCATTTCATCAATGTTGTCTGTTTCAGATGCTAGGTATTGTTTGGACCATCTTGATACCTGTCTTGCGACATAGTTACCGGGCTTGCCATAGTCTTCCAGACCAATCTTTTTGTAATCAACGCTATGCAGTGCTGCAAGAGTTTTATTTTTATTTTGATAGACTTTTATCCTTTGCTCTTTTGACAGAGAAGGTAACATTGGGTCCCAATAAATGTCACCATCTAAACAATCCATAACAAAAAAAGTAGTTCCTGCGACCTCTTGATCTTCACAAAGTCCATAAGTTTTTGGAACAGGTACATCAGTCTCACCAAGAGCGGTAATAACCTTATATTCTCTATCAACTGCGTGAGCTGATGGTAAAAGTTTACCAGGTGGTTTTCTTCTTAAAACAAGATTTTTATTATCAGTAATAATTTTATATGTTGGATTTGATTGCCCGCCTTTAAATTGTTCAATTCCTGTAATAGCACCAGCACCAGGCACATGAGCATCTATCCATGGCTGAAGTTTCTCATTATCAATTTTAAGATTTTCAGCAACAGCCTTTGTACCTGAAAATACTTTTTCATATTTTTGATTATCGTTGGTCATGATAGCGATCTTCCTCCATCAACTTTAATAATTTGACCTGTCATATACTTTGAACCAACAACAAATTTAACTGCGTTAGCAATATCTTTCTCGCAACCCATCTTTTTCAGAGGAATATTTGCTATCACTTTTTCCTTTTGCTCTTCAGTCCAAGTAACATCAGGTGGTTCAAGCATTGCACCAGGAGCAATTGCATTAACATTAACATCTGGAGCTAACTCTCTCGCTAAAACCTTAGTAATGGATTCTAAACCTCCTTTAGCAGCTGCATATATAGCAAAATTTGCAACACCTTTGCTTAGATTTGTATCAGTAATATTAATAATAGTTCCTTTCGCTTCAATTAATTTATCTTTAAGGCCCTGGATTAAAAACAATGGACCTTTAAGATTACTTCCTATTAGTTTATCCCAGTGATCTTCAGAGATTTCATCGATGGGAGTTGGGTAGAAAGTTGAAGCATTGTTTACCAAAACATCAATCGAATCAAAACAGGATCTAGCTTCAATAATTAATCTTTGGACATCTGTTACAACATCTAAATTTGCTTGAATTATTTTTGCAGTATTTGAGTTGATTGAATTAATTTGATTTGCCAATTCTTCAGCATCATTTTTGGAGGAGTTGTAATGAATTATTATATTCCAACCCATATCAGAAAAAGTTAGAGCTATCTCCTTGCCAATCCTCTTTGCAGCTCCTGTAATTAGTATGGTTTTATTTATAGACATTGATTTAATATTTTTTCGTATATTTTATGCTTTTCTGCATGAATTTTCTCATTAGGTATATTTTTAAGAAAAGAGAAATCAGTTTCCATGGTTTTTGATACTAATTTGAATATTAATTCTTTTGAATTAGAGAGCTGCGACAAAGAGCATAAGTCTTTAATTAATAACTCGTTTCTGACAAAGTTAATTAGAGGAAATAACTGTATAAGTTCATTTCTTGGCATAGCTTTTGAAATCTTCATTAATTTCATTAGAACATCAGAAGCATTTTTTTGTGCATTTGGAATAGGAAGATTCCTGCCTAACGCAAAATCGTTATTAGCCTGCAATTCAGCCCATCGAATTATGTTGTTTGTGGTTGTATCGCAAAGAGATATTCTTAATTCCTCAAAGTAGGGATGATGCATTTTATATTTTATTATCAGCTCAAAAAAAATATTTGGATTTTTCGAAGACATCGCTCTATCAGTTTCAGTCCAAATCCTGTCTGGTGATAAGTTTGCTAGCTCCCCTGAATTAACAATTTTTTCTAGCATCTCTTCTGTCTTTGAATCAATTGAAAAATCTTTAAGATGTTCATAAGTATGAAATCTAGCGAGTCTTATTGCGCGCAATGGATCTTCTAAAAATGCATCTGAAACATGTCTAAAGATTTTTCTTTCAAGATCTTTGATGCCTCCATAGGGATCTATAATATTTCCACCTGAGTCTCTAGCAATAGCATTGATAGTTAGGTCTCTTCTTGAAAGATCCTCTTCAAGAGTTACCTCTTGCCCAAAATAAAAATTAAAACCATGGTAGCCATGGCCTGTTTTTTTTTCAGTTCTTGCAAGGGCATATTCTTCATTGCTGGAAGGATGCAAAAATACAGGAAAGTCTTTGCCGATAGGCTTAAATCCCTTTGATACCATCTCATCAGGAGATGATCCAACAACAACCCAGTCTCTATCCTTTGCTGTTACACCTAGAAGCGCATCTCTTACCGCTCCCCCAACTTCATATATTTTCATTTTTTCTTAATTTGAAATAACTTTTTATCTTCTAATCTTATAGCTGTAAGCTTATTTCCCCAAACGCAACCAGTATCCAGTCCAATAATATTTTTTAAACCAGTCTTGCCTTCTAAAGACGCCCAGTGTCCAAAGACAATATTTTCATTATCTTTAAGGTTATTTATAGTTTTCTTGTACCAAGGTACATAACCCTTTTTCCCTTTACCACTTTTTAAATTTAGTCTTAGTGAGCCATCTTTGCTCAAGAACCTCATTCTTGTAAAGTAGTTGATAATTGTTCTCTGTCTTTTGTATCCCCTTAGGTTTGGATTCCAAATTTTAGGTGTATCTCCCCAAATATTTTTTAATAAATTTGACGCATCATTTTTTAAAGCAACCTGTATCTCTTTAGAGAATTTCTTAGCTTCATCCACTTGCCAAATAAAAGGTATTCCAGCATGAGAAATCCAAAAAATTTCATTAGATTCTTTAATTTTGATATCTAATAATAATGGCTGTTTTTTTAACCAGACTTGATATTTTTTAACATTTCTAGATTCTAAAACTTTCTTTAATGACTTATCTTTTTTTTGATGTTCGATTAAGTAAAGCAAATAAAAGTCATGATTTCCCAGAACAGCTTTAACAGATCCTTTATTTTTAATACAAAACTCTAAAACTTTTTCTGATGCATCGCCTCTATTAACAAGATCGCCTGCAAAAATTAATATATCTTTATTTAAATTAAATTTAATTTTTTTAAGTAACCCCTCTAGTTCTTTAAAGCAACCTTGAACGTCTCCTACAACATAGTGAGCCATTTAATTTTCCAATGTTTTAACTATTTTTAAAAAATTATCTAAAGATATTTCTTCCGGCCTTAGCCCAGGATTAATATCAAGACCATTCCAGTCTAAATTTAATTTTTTTAAGTTATTTTTAATGTTTTTTCTTCTTGATAAAAAAGACATATCAATAATTTTGAATAATTTTTCTTTTGTTGATTGGTCAATATTATATTTTTTTTGAGGCGTCATTCTTATGAAGCTTGAATTAACCTTTGGCTTAATATCGAATGCTTCAGGTGGAACATCAAAGAGTATTTGGGTATTAAAAAAAGCTGAAAGTTTTATTGATAATTTGCCCCAATTTTTAGTTGCAATTTTGCCTGCAATTTTTTCAGCAACTTCTTTTTGAACAAGGAAATGAAGATCGTCTACTAGATGATGCCAGTTTGTGAGCATTAAGATTATCTGCGTTGAAATATTATATGGAAGGTTGCCAACTATCCTGTAGCTGTCTTTTTCAAGAAAATTTAAAGATGTTGATAAAACATCTCCATGTATAAAATCAAATTTAGCTGGCCCCATATATTGTTTTGTTAAATATTCAATATTCTTCTCATCTACATCAATAGCTTTAACATTAATGCCAGCTAAATTAAGTACGTTGGTAAGTGCACCCATTCCTGGGCCAATTTCAAAAAAGTTATCTCCGACTAAGGGAGATATAGCTTGACCCATTTCAAATATGATTGCAGGATCGGAAAGATAATTTTGACCGAATTTCCTTCTAATACCCCGCGAAGCCATTAAAGAATTTTCTTTGCAATTTTTATAGCTTCTTTAAGCGAAGAGGGGTCAGCTTTGCCTGAGCCAGCTATATCTAAGGCAACTCCATGGTCTACAGAAGTCCTTGTTATTGGAACACCCAAAGTTACATTAATAGCATTGCCAAAACTTAGAGCTTTAATAACAGGCAGGACTTGGTCATGATACATTCCTAAAAATGCATCTGTCTCTTTAAGGTTCTTTTTTGTAAATGCTGTATCGGCTGAAATAGGATATGAAATATTTATTTTCTTTTTCCTTAGCTCTTTTACAGCAGGGATAAGAATATCAACCTCTTCCTTTCCTATTTTTCCACCCTCACCTGAATGCGGGTTTAATCCAAGCAGTTTAATGATTGGATTTTTAATTTTAAATTTTTCTTTAAGCCCTTTATTTAGTGTTATCGCTTTACTTATTATGAGCTCTTTAGTTATTTTTTTTGAAACATTTTTTAGAGGTATGTGAGTGGTTGTTAAGGCAACTTTTAACTGGTCAGAAGAAAGAAGCATTAAAACCTCCTTACTATTTGTTTTCTGCTGAATGAATTCAGTATGACCAGAGAATGTTTTATTTATAGATATAATATTTTCTTTACTTATTGGACCCGTTACTAGAGCAAGGTTTTTATTTTTTAAAGCCTCATCAATACCAAATTTTAAATTATCTAAAACATATTTAGCATTTGATTTATAAAGTTTTCCGTATTTCGTATTTTTACAATCTGAAATATGCATTACTTGTATAACATTTCTTTTATTTGCTTTTAATTCATCTATATCAGAAATTTTTTGTAGGGTAATTTTTTTTTCTAAGTCAGCAGCTCTTTTATCAAGAAGTTTAGGGTCAGATATGCATAGAATAGGTACCTTTATATCTGTCCAAAAAGTTGTTCTGCACAACTGAATGATAATATCTGGGCCAATGCCTGATGGCTCCCCAGGAGAGTAAAGTATTTTTTTCAATCTAGATCTTTGATCTCAACAAAAGCTTCAGCTCTCATAGAGCGTAGTGTATTTTCAAGCTCTTCCTCATATTTTCTTCCATAAAGCATAGAGTAGGCTCGATCTTCAATTAAATCTCTAGTCATATCATATTTTCTTGTTTCTAGAACTTCAAGGAAATGGAAGCCGAACTCTGTTTGAAACACTGACGATACATCACCAATAGGTAATTCAATCATTACCCTCTCAAATTCAGCAGCGAGAACACCTTTTCCTAGCCAGCCAAGCTCACCGCCTTGCTGAGCAGAACCAGGATCTTCCGAATACTCCTTGGCTAAATCTGCAAAACTTTCACCCTCTATAATTCTATCTCTTATATCATTGATTTCTTTTTCTGTTGTTTCTTCATCTCTTATGGTAGATGGAATTAACAATATATGTCTTGATGACCATTGATCTTCATATTGAACAAAAGGCCCTCTTTTATCAACTAACTTCAGTATGTGATAGCCAGCTCCACTTTCAAGCGGACTGCTTACATAACCAATATCTTTTTTACTTAAAGCATCAGAAAATAATTTTGGCATATCTACAGCTTTTCTCCATTGCATAATTCCACCATCAGATGCATTGGCACTTAGTGAAATATCTCTAGCAATATCTGAAAAATCATCACCATTTTTTATTCTTAAGATTGCTTGATTGGCCTCTTTAAGTGTCTTAACCAAAACTTGTTTAACTAAAAGCTCCGGCTCTAAAGCTGCTAAAGACTCATCAGTTGCAAGAAAGGCTTGAAATTCCTTTTCAGTAATTTCTATTTCTGAACCAACTCTTCCCCTTTGAATTCTTTGAACAATCATTTGCTTGCGTATCTTTTCTCTTAACTCTTCATAGGAGTCACCATTAGTTTCAACATAGTCAATAAATTCTTGAAGCTCCATCTGATTATTGTTTGCAATTCTTATTACAGCATCATTTAATTCAGTATCACTTATTCTTACACCGGCAATGTTAGCCATTTGTAATTGCAGCTCTTCAATAATTAATGATTCTATGACTTGTTCTTTCAAATCATCTAGATTTGGTTTAGGGATATTTTGTTCTTCGTATCGCAAAATAATATCGGCAAGGCCTGAATTTATTTGTGATTCCATGATTACACCATCATCAACAATGACTGCGACCCTATCTAAGATTTCTATTGCAGAGTGAATGTTAGCGGTTAAAGATAAGGCTATGGCTAGAGTTAGTTTTTTCATATTTTTTAGTTTAATCAATAATTAAAGAGAGAGTTGTTAAATAATCTATTTACTTTATCAAAAGAAGAGTTAAGGCCTTTTAATTCAAATTCAAAATTAATCCTACCCTTGCTTTCAATTTCAATTATATTATCCCACGCATCTCCTAGATGAGGGTATAAAATTTCTTGATTTAATATATATCTTGAGAGGTTTCTGTCAGTTCCTGTAATTCTAAGTGCAACGCAACAGTTTTCATATTCAATACCTATAAGGCTTTCTATATTTTTATTATTTTCATTATCTCTTTTAAGTTTTGTAATGAGCTTGAAGTTAGAGTTTAAACTTATGTCTGCAAAGACTTCTGAATAGTTCATTTGATCGTTAAAATCACCGGCCATCCTCCTATATCTTTTAGCAAAACCAATCGAGCCGGAATTGAATTTATGATTTAGGGTTATACCTCCAAGCGGCACTTTATTATTTTTTTTAAAATATTCTCCATGACCAACGATTGAGGTTTTCTTACTAGGCATCCATGCTCCCTGAATAAATAAAGGACCTTCATCGTCATTCATAGCTTCAATAGAGTTATTCATTTGAGGCATCCAAACTTTTCTATCTTTAAGATAGTATTTTTTTGAAAGACTTAGAGATATTTTTTCATGACCCAAGGACATTTTTTTGTATTTCATACTTAATGTATAAAAACTCTGATCCCCAATACGATCCATGCCTGAGAATCTATCATTGTTAAACAGCTCATTGTTAGAAGAAATAACATCAGAATCAAAAATAGGGTTATTTTTTTGGTCTTGGTATGCCGAATAACCCATAGTCAACCTAGGTTCTATAAAGTATTTATTATCCCCATCATTTTTTAAGAATATTGTGCTTATGTCTAATAAGGCATTGGGAACATTTATATTCTTTGTCTTTTGTGCATTATTAGATAAGTCATAATTAATGCTCTTTAGTCCTATATTTGAGGAAATATTAAAACCATTAATATAAGCATATTTAGAAAGAGAAAATTCAGAAAATATTCTTCTTCCCTCAACAGGATTCTCAATTAACCTTAAGAATTTATTATTTGTAGTTTGATATCCATAATATCCATGAATTCTATTAGCTTTAAAAGAGGATATACTTAATTTTTCAGATATAACAATTCCATTAATCTTTTTAAGAAACCTATAACTAATTGATGGTGATTTTTCATAGCCATTGGATAAAATCGGATTTAGTGACTGATAGCCTTGATGCTCAATAGTTAAAAATGAATTATTAAATTGGGTATTAAAAGAAAAATTTTGATTTAAGTTTTGAATCCTTTGATAGCCAATTGATGTGATGTCTCCAGGTATATCTCTCAAAACAAGGCCATCAGATGACTTAGACCAATCTATGTTTATAAAAGATGAGTCGTAAGTAAATTTATCAGTATATTTATATATCCATCTAGATGTCACATCATCAAAAAACTCATCTTCAAACTCATCATCATTTAAAAAATATATTAGGTCTAGATTACGAATATTATTATCATTGCCATGTAATGACCTGAAGTTCATTTCAATGCCTGGACCTCTTTTTGCAATATAGCGAGGAGCGATAGTAATATCAGATTTCTTAGAAATCACCCTATAGTAGGGAATCATCATATCCACTCCGTCTGATGAATAGGATATGGAGGGCTCAAGGAAACCGCTCATTCGCTCATCGGATGTTGCAAAAGGCAGGAAGGGAAGAGCAAAGATGGTTTTATTAGCTGCTTTAATTTTAATATTCTTAGCTAAGCCTCGTCTTTCCTGAGAATTCAAAACAATTTCTTTTGCTTGAAGGGTCCAGCCTTGGTTGGGATTTGCACAAGATGTCATAGATGCATTTTTTAGATAAATTTGCTGATCAAGTTCACCACTTAATTCTAAAAAATTAAATATTAAATTTCTTTCCTTGGAAAATACCATCCCTTTTGACAACGAAATAGATTTATCATCTTTATTTAGATAACCCCCATTGGCATTAAAATAGAAATCCTCTAAAAAAATCTCACCCTTATTAGAGAACTTAATTTTTCCATTTTCTCTATCTAATTCAGCACTTTGAGCTCTTAAAAGTCCCTCAGGGAAATCTAATTCTACGTTCCCATCTAAAATTAATTTCTTATCGTCTGTAAATTTAAATTTGTCTGAATTAACTTTTAAATCTTCCGCTTCCTTTACAAGTCCCATCACCGGAACATAGGATATGCATGATTGTGTGTTGGGTTGTGCTGTCGGAACTAAAATACCATCCACCAGAAACTCTTCATTCGCATGAACAAAAAGTGAAGCACCCAGAAAAATTGGTGCAACATAATTGAATTTCTTCATTCTTATATTTTATACCTCTTAGCTATGAAAGAGTATTTCCAGAAAAGTTCTATTATCTTTTTGAATTAATATACTCTTCAAGCTGGTAAAGATGGTCCTTACCAAAGAAAATTTGTTCATCAAAAAAGAATGTAGGGACTCCAAAAGCTCCGCGATTTACAGCATCAGTGGTATTTGTAATTAATTTGTCTTTACAAGCTTGGGAGGTAATAATTTTTATCAGTGACTCTGCATCTATATTGTTTTCAGATAAAGTTAATTTTAAGATATCTAGGTCTGCAAGATTTATATCTTTTTCCCACATAGCCTCGAGGATAACTTCTAAATATCTTTCAAATATGCCTAGCTCTTGAGCCGCAAGAGCTCCTCTTTGTAGCTGGACGGTATTCATAGGAAAACTAGAATTAAATTTAAATTCTTTAAGCTGGTGCTGTTTAATGAATCTTTCAATCTCAAGGGACTGGTATTTATTTTTGTTTGGTATATCTGCAAAAGCAACAAATGGAGGCTGATTTCCTGAAAGTTTCATAATACCACCAAGCAAGCAGGGCACGTATTCAAACTCGACACCGGTTCTTTTTTTAAACTCTGGAATAAGCTTATGGCAAAAATAAGCGTTAGGACTAGCCACATCGAAAATAAAGTCTACTTTCATTTGTACTCACAATTTTGTAAAGTTAACAAACAATTAAACACTCATATGAAAGATTTTTCAAAATATTCAGCAATAATTATTGGCGCAGGAGATGCAACAGGATCAGCTCTATGTAAAAAATTTGCTCATAATGGCTATAAAGTATGTGCTGTAAGGCGTCCCGGAAATCTCGACAAGTTTAAAAACCTTAAAGCAGATGTCGAACAATCAGGTGGATGGTTGAAGGGGTTTGGTGTAGATGCAAGAGATGAAGAATCCATACAAAAATTATTTAAAGAGGTTGAGACCGAAATTGCTCCAATAGATGTGGTTATTTTTAATCCTGGAGCAAACGTCTATTTTTCTATAGAAGAAACCACCTCAAGAGTTTTTAGAAAAGTATGGGAAATGGCAGCTTTTGGTGGCTTCTTAACTGGAAGAGAGGCCGCAAAATATATGAAAAAAAGAAATGAAGGCAGCATATTTTTTACTGGTGCTACAGCTTCAATGAGAGGAGGTTCAGGATTTTCAGCTTTTTCGAGTGCCAAATTTGCACTTAGGGCTGTTTCACAAAGTATGGCTCGAGAATTAGGCCCCCAGGGTATACATGTAGCCCATTTCGTAATAGATGGCGCAATCGATACGGCATTTATAAAAGAAAATTTCCCTGATACGTATGCGCTAAAACAAAAAGACGGTATTCTACAGCCTGATGCTATTGCAGATGCATACTGGTTTGTTCACACACAGCATAAAAGTGCTTGGACATATGAATTAGATTTAAGACCGTATATGGAAAAGTTTTAAAGATTATATATAAAGGAAAAATTATGAGTTTAAAAGATAAGGTAATATTTATTTCAGGTGGAAGCAGGGGTATTGGTCTAGCTATGGCTAAGAAAGCAGCACAAGACGGCGCAAAAATAGTTATTGCTGCCAAAACAGCTGATCCGCATCCAAAGCTCCCGGGCACTATTTATACAGCAGCTGAAGAAATAGTTAAAGCTGGCGGTGATGCTCTGCCAATCGTTTGCGATATTAGAAGTGAAGACAATGTTAGAGATGCTATTAATAAATCTGTAGATCATTTTGGCGGAATAGATATTTGCATCAACAATGCCTCAGCTATTCAGTTAACCAATGTAAAGGATACTGAAATGAAAAGGTATGACCTTATGCATCAAATAAATGGAAGAGGAACCTATATGGTAAGCAAATACTGTTTACCCCATCTTGAAAAAGCATCTAACCCTCATATTCTTAATTTATCACCACCATTAGATATGAGTCCTAAATGGTTTGCTGGAACAGTTGCCTATACCATGGCTAAATATACTATGAGCATGTGTGTTTTAGGTATGGCCCAGGAGTTTGCTGATAGAGGAATTGCAGTTAATGCATTATGGCCAAGAACTGCAATAGCAACAGCGGCTGTTCAAAATCATTTAGGCGGCGATGAAATTATGCGACTATCAAGAAATGTCCATATCATGGCAGATGCTGCTTATGAAATTTTAACAAAAGACTCAAAAACATTTACGGGTAATTTTTGCATCGATGACCTAGTATTACATGCGGCAGGAGTAAAGGACTTTACAAAATATGCCAATGTTCCTTTTGCAGAGTTAATGCCAGATTTTTTTGTACCAGATGATACTCCTGTACCTGAAGAGGTCCAGAATAGTTGATTTGAAAGAACAAGAAATAATAGAGTTATCTAGGAATTCTGGATACCCAGCTGTTAAAGCTGAGATATTAAAATTAGAGGCAAGTGGTAGAGAGTATTACAGAATATATTTAGATAATAATAAAACTCTAGTTGTTTGCTATCTTGATCCTAAAGTAGGGAATCATAGTAAATTTATTCATGTTGCAACTTACTTTAATAAACTAGGCATTAATTCTCCAAAGGTTATTTTTTCTGATGCCAGCAAAGGTATCACTATCCAACAAGATTTAGGAGATCAATCATTAATTGATATAGAGCTTAATACTAATCGAAAGCTTCTAATGGAGTCCATGAAAGTTCTTTCAGAAATTCAAACAGCACATGTTCCTCAAATAAAAATGCTAGACGAATCTTCTTTAAAGGATCAGATGAATAGCATGCAGACAATTTTCTTAGCAAAGTTTTTAAATATTGAAGAATTGAAAGGATTAGACAGCTTAGAGCTAAAAACGTTAGAAATGTTAAAAGATCAGCCTTGGATGAATTGCCACTTTGACTATGAGAGAAGAAACCTCATTCTAGATTCCAATGAAAATATAGCTGTTATAGATTTTCAAGATTTATGCATTGGACCAATTGGTATTGATTTGGCTGGGATACTTATTGATCATTATCACTCATACCCCAAACAACTCATCAAAGACTCTCTAAGCCATTACGTTTCAATAATGGAACTAAATGTTTCTAAGGATGAGGCCTTTGAGTGGGTGAGGTGGGGCGCTATTCAGAGAAATATGAGAATCTTAGGAACATTGAGTAAGCTTTTTACTAAAGATAAGAGAGCGTTTAGATTAAAGGATCTGCCAACTATTTTAGATAATTTAATAGAACTTATTCCTCAAAATGAATTTTTAAATTTAAGAGAAGTCTTGCTGTCTGAAGTTAAACCGAGATTATTAAGAGAGCTAAATACAATATGAAAGCTATGATTTTGGCTGCAGGTTTTGGCAAAAGGTTGAAGCCACTGACAAACGATACCCCAAAGCCTATGCTCAAAGTAGGAAATCAATCCTTGATTGAAAGAAACATTCATTCATTAATAAATTCTGGCTTTGATGAGATAGTAATTAATGTCTCCTACTTAGGAAATATACTTATCAAGCATGTTTTAGAGCTCTTTCCCAATAATAATATTATCTTTTCTAAAGAGTCTGAACCGCTTGGAACCGGCGGAGGTATTCAAAATGCTCTTGAGTTACTAGGGGATGAGCCTTTTATGTTGATAAATGCAGATGTTTATCATGATATTGATCTTGCAGCCATAAATAAAATTGTTAAGGTTGCACATCTTGTTGGCGTAAAGAACCCTGAGCACAATTCTCAAGGAGACTTTTCATTAGATGGTGATATTGTTTCAGTTAGATCAGAGGCAAATGATTATACTTGGAGTGGCATATCTGTTATCAACCCAAGCATCTTCAATAAATTAACACCTCAAGAAATGCCTTTTGATATCTGGAACAAGGTTTTAAAACAATTTATTAACAATAAAGAGGTTTCAGCTGAAATATCTGACGGAATCTGGATAGATACTGGCACTATTGACCGCTTAGAACTTGCTAATAAAACCCATAAAGACGAAAATTAACTTATGAATGACTCAAAATATATTATTGCTCCATCAATATTAGCTTCTAATTTTGCAACATTAGGTGAAGAAGTTGTAAATGTTCTGAATGCCGGTGCTGATTGGATTCATTTTGATGTTATGGATAACCACTATGTCCCTAATTTAACTATAGGTCCAATGGTATGTAGGTCTTTAAGAGATTATGGCGTTAAAGAATTTATTGATGTTCATCTCATGATAGATCCTGTAGATGAGCTTGCACAAAGTTTTATTAAGGCTGGTGCTGATCTTGTTAGCTTTCATCCTGAGGCATCAAAACATGTCCATAGATCTATTCATGCAATAAAAGATCAGGGTTGTAAGGCCGGACTGGTATTTAATCCTGCATCATCGCTCAATATTCTAGAGAATGTTATTGAGGATCTAGACCTGATATTGATAATGAGTGTTAATCCTGGTTTTGGAGGACAATCTTTTATTCATAGTTCTTTAGAAAAAATATCTCAAGTTAGAAAAATGATTGATGCAGCAGGAAAAGATATTCGACTAGAGGTTGATGGCGGCATTAATAATGAGACCATTGGTCTTGCTTCAAAAGCTGGTGCAGATACTTTTGTTGCCGGATCAGCGATCTTCAATACTGACAATTATGAGCAAACTATTAAAACACTCCGCTCTAAAATTATTTAGTTTTTCGTTTTTATTTTTGTTTACTATTTCTCTTGAGAGCAAGGAAGCTATTGTTTTACAGGAATACCTTTCAACTATTGAAATAGCAAAAAATTACCAAGACAGAAAGAAGGGACTTATGTACAGAGATAGTCTTGCAGACAACAATGGCATGGTTTTTATTTGGGATAGAAAAAAAATTCAATGCATGTGGATGAAGAATACTTTGATTCCTCTAAGTGTTGCATATCTTGATGATACGGGTGAAATAATAAATATATATGATATGGTGCCCTTATCAAAAACGTCAGTATGCTCTAAAAAGCCTGTTTTATATGCTTTAGAAGTTAATCAGGGTTGGTTTGATAAAAATGATATTCATGTTGGTGATTTAGTAGATATAAAAAAATTATTAATAAAATGATAACGAAAGAAGAGTTTCAAGATTATGCTAAAGCCGGCTTTAACATCATCCCAGTTGTTAAAAAAATATCTTTAGAAAATCAAACACCCTTAACTTTATATTCTCAGATTTCAGATAAATCTAATACATTTCTTTTAGAGTCAGTTGAGGGGGGTGATCAATGGGCACAATTTTCAATTATTGGTTATGACTGTCTAGATACAATTAAGGTTACTGGTAATTCTGTTGAAATAAGTAAAGAAGGAACTTCCTCTTCATTTGAGTCAGAAGATCCTTTGGATGAAATTCAAAAAATTACTGAAAGCTACAAGGCACCAGAAATAAATGGACTACCAAGATTTTATGGTGGTTATGTTGGTTTTTTTGCATACGAAAGTGCTCAGTATGCTGAAAAAAAAATAGCCAAACTTCAAAGTAAAGATTCAAAATTCAAAGATCATATGCCTGAAATATTTCTTGTTAAGGCTGATAAGCTAATTATTTACGACAATATTAATAAATCAACTCAGGTTATTT
>Ga0206130_10000218_pt1 | contig 100690 bp, 93 predicted proteins | sample Helgoland_Spring_9_FD_148637 | JGI IMG/M metagenome (GOLD analysis project Ga0206130, IMG submission 148637) | Pelagic subsurface seawater microbial communities from Kabeltonne, Helgoland, North Sea - Helgoland_Spring_Bloom_20160512_1 | ecosystem: Environmental > Aquatic > Marine > Epipelagic ...
CAAAGGGTTGGACCTGCAGAGTCGCTGGAACAGGCCCTGTTATCTGGCACAACGGATTATCATCCGGCCTTTTCGCGTTTATCTTGTCAGATTACAGTGGATTGGGACTTGCACAACCAACGCATTATCATTGCTCAGGAGGATTAAAGAAATATGGCACAATCGACAACTGAAGCTTCCCAGGCTGAAGCGACCGCTGACATCCTGCGGCGTTTGGATCGGTTAGAATCGAAAGAAGAAATTCGCGCGCTGTCCAGCAGTTATGCCGCGGCGTGCGATGAGCACGACCTACCGCGCTTGATGGATTTGTTCACCGATGATGCCTGTTTTGATGCCAGCAACGGCATGATGGTGGCCGACAGTAAATCTGCGATTGAAGCTCTTTTTATTAATACGTTTAAGGTGCGGGGGCCGGGTTATCATTGGACTCACGATATCACGATTGCTATGGATGCTCAGGACCCGAATAGTGCCACGGGTTTGGTGATGAGCCATGCTGAAACGACCCCAAATGGAGTGGTTTCGATTGCGGCGATGCGTTATGCCGATACTTATCGACGCGAGCGCGATCAAGTTTGGCGTTTTTCTAATCGGTTGATTAGTTTTTTCTACTACGTGCCGGCTGCGCAGTATGCTTCGAGCTTGGATCAGTTGAATCGGGTATATATGGGCGGGGAGCATCAGGCGGCTGATTATCCTGAACGGCTAGCGCCATGGCAGGCGTTTATTGACGCGCATGGCCCGCTGCAATTGGACAAAAGCTGAGGTGGCGTTGGAATCTACCCAAGACCCTCGCTTGATGGCGCTAGCAGAACGCGCGCTATCGCATTACGTCAACAAGACCACAGATCGGGCGCCGACAACGATGCAGATGCCGGTATCTGCCTACAGCGATACAGCGCGTTATGATCGGGAGCGAAAAAGAATATTTGGAAGTTTACCGATTGCGGTGGCGCTGAGCATTGAGCTACCCGATCGCGGCAGCTATAAAGCGATGCAGGTGTTAGATGTGCCGCTGTTGTTGGTTCGAGATGAGCAGGGTGTTGCTCGCTGCTTTTTGAACGTATGCCGTCACCGAGGTGCGCGCTTGTGCGAATCGGGAAGGGCGCAGACGCGAATCATTGCGTGTCCCTATCATGCGTGGACGTACAATTTGCAGGGTGAGTTAGTGGCCCGTTATGGTGCTGATAGCTTCGGCGAAATAACCCAGCAGGCATATTCACTTACCGCGCTTCCCTGCGAGGAGCGGGCGGGGTTTTTATGGGTGTCCTTGGATCAAACCCCATTTGATATCGATCAGTGGTTGGGTGATTTCGCTGTCGAGCTTGGTACATTGGCATTACAGGATTGGCATATTTATGCGCAGAGGGAGTTACCAGGCCCAGGTTGGAAAGTGACTATGGACGGTTACTTAGAAGCGTATCACCACAATATGTTGCATGGCCAGACCGTGGGCCAGATGACGGTAGGCAATTTAATGGTGCTGGATACATACGGCCCGCATCAACGGCTCACGTTTGGACGCAAGTCGCTGGGCGAGCTTGCGCGGCAGCCGCGAAAGCTTTGGCGACCGCAAGATCACATTCGCCTGATCCATTCTGGATTTCCGAATTTATCTGTATCGGGGATTGTCGGTGGTTTCTGCTTGGTCAGCCAAATTTTCCCGGGGCCAACAGCTCATACCACGCTTACAGTGCAAACAGTTCTGTGTGCAAAACCGCCGCAGACGGACGCTGAAATTGCGAGTGCTGAGGATTTCAGCGCCATGGTATTGCAAGCGGTTAAGGACGAAGATTATCCGGTAGGCTTTGGTGTGCAGGAGGGTATTTTAAGTCAGGCCAATACCCACTTTACCTTCGGCAGAAATGAGTCAGCCTTACAAAATTATCACCGCTGGGTAGCGCACTTTATGGGTGAAGAAATATCGCAGTGAGCCCCATTGGCTAGGCCGCGTAGGTTAACCGCCGTAACAGAGCGTCATTGATGACTTCTCTGGCAAAATCGGCGCAGGTCCCGCAACCAGTGGCAGCGCCAAGGCTTGTTTGAATGTCGGAGAGCGTTTCGGCGCCGCGCGCGACGGCTTCGTTGATGTCGCTATCAGAGATGGCTTTACAGATACAAACGTACATAAACACCTCCGGTGAGGGCTTGTTCTCAATAAATTTCATTGTAAATGCAAATGATTCTCGATATCAATCTCTTTTGTAAATAAATTGTTAAGTAGTAATGAGAATAATTATTGTTTAAAATCAAAGGGTTATAAATTTTTATTGATTGCCCTTGGTTGATCTTTACGGCATCATAGTGCGATAAGTCTCGGCAATTAGTTAAAGGATGTTGAATGCAGTCTCTTGATCCCAACGTGGTTACTCACCTCAATAAAATACTCAAAAACGAACTGACGGCGATTAACCAGTATTTTTTACACGCAAAGATGCTTGAAGACTGGGGTTTACAGCGGATGGCCGCACATGAACATCATGAATCGATCGACGAAATGAAGCATGCAGATCAGTTGATTGCGAGAATCCTCTTTTTGGAAGGCCTACCTAATTTACAGGATTTAGGTAAATTATTAATTGGTGAGAATGTTGAGCAGATTATTGAAGGTGATTTGCGGATGGAGATGACTGCTTTGGCAGACCTTCGCGATGCGATCGCTTTTTGTGAAGGCGTGGGCGACTATGTCAGCCGCGACCTCGTCGCTCATATCTTAGATTCAGAGGAAGAGCATGTAGATTGGCTAGAGACGCAGCAACAACTGATTAAGCAAATGGGGCTGCAAAATTACGTGCAGGCACAAATGTTACCTAAGTCAGAGTCCTCATCATGACAGGATTAGATCGGTAGGATAATTGAAATTGGCAAATGCTTTGGTCCCTTGGATTAGAGCACGTTGAGCGCCTATCTCCGCCAGCCATGCGTGCGCTGCATACCCTGTTTGGCCAAGATAATTTTGTAAGCTCTGCAGGCACTGTTTGTGTAGCAACAAGTGCAGATGATGTTGTCTCGTGCCGTCAAATGCGACAATGGCAGGGGTGGTCGGCGAGACTTGCTGGCACAGTGCCTGGCTCCAGTGCTCAGGCAGACACGGCGTATCACCTGGGCTGATTAATAACCAATCGGTCTTACAGTGCATCAATCCCATTAAAACTCCAACCAAGGGGCCGCTGGCGCCCTTAATGGGACAATTGTCGTCGCGCAACACGGGCGCGCGTTGCTTGTACTGGGCTATGTCGGCATTAGCGCTGATTAGTCGCGGTAAAGATTGAGGAACGCTATTGAGTACATGGTCGACAAGCGCCTGGCCATGCCACTGGAGTAACGGTTTATTGACAAACCCCATACGGCGACCGCGACCGCCGCACAAAACAAGGAACGTGAGATGTTCCGGATTGGGCTGAGATAAATCTAAGCGTGGATGATCGACTGGCTTGAGCGTAGATGGGGGTTGCAAGATTGATTTAGTGCTTGAGTATTTGTGGACTTCTTGACACGGTGGTGTGCTTGAAGACCAGATTATTGTGTTTGTCAGTGAAGAGCAAATATATGTATGACGTTGTTGTGGTAGGTGCGGGTAGCGCGGGGTGTGTGGTGGCTGCGCGTCTCTCGGAAAACCCCAATCTGCGCGTCGCACTATTGGAGGCGGGTCCGGACTATGCGCTTTTGCGAGAGACACCTTTTGATTTGATTAACGCGCACAATAATTCCTACCGCGATCATGATTGGGGTATGGATTATGAGCCGACACAGGGTAGACGTGACCGTTTTCCGCGTGGGCGGGTCACCGGCGGCTCAAGCGCCGTCAATACCGCCATTGCCTTGCGAGGTGTGCCCGAAGACTATGATGAGTGGGCAGCTGCTGGCAATGCCGGTTGGGCCTGGGAAGACGTGCTGCCGGCCTTTAAGCGGTTAGAGCGAGATTTGGATTTCCCCGGTGCGCCCTACCATGGTGATAGCGGGCCGATCAGCATTCGACGGCATCCTCCGGGTGAGTTATTGCCGCAACACCAGGCCTTCCTTGCTCGTTCTGCAGACTTGGGGTATCCGCAATGCGCCGATGCCAATGCGCCATGGGATTGGGGGGCCGGTCCGCAACCGATGAATAAACTAGGTAGGCTGCGTATCTCCGCGGCGATTGGATACTTGGCCCCTGCGCGCCTGCGGCCTAATTTAGACATCATCAGCGCAACCACCGTGCGACGCGCTGTGTTTGCAGGCACAAAATGTGTGGGGGTTGAAGTTGAAAAACCCGGGGGCGAACGTGAAGTGTTTAATGCCAAGTTGGTGGTGCTTAGCGGCGGTGCGTTGATGACACCCTGCATGTTGTTGCGCAGTGGGATTGGTGATCCAGCTGAAGTGGCCCATTTGGGGGTAAAGTTGCTGGCAGCACGAACGGGCGTAGGAAAAAATCTTGCTGACCATCCAGCGCTAGCGGTGGTCTGTGACGTTAAAGATGCCAGTTTGATCGATTATGACGCGCCGCTCATTCAAACTATCCTGCGGTATACGGCGCCGAATTCTGACAAACGCTGCGATCTGCAAATCGAACAAATCAGCTTTGCGAACCGTTCGGCCGGCGTGCCGCAGTTTGCCATCGCTCCGGTACTTGAATATCAATACGGAAGAGGCCAGTTGACGTTACATTCAGCAGACGTGCAGGCGCGCCCTCAGATTGAAAATCGATTTTGCGAGGATCCTCGTGATGCCCAACGGCTGGCCAATTGTGTCTTAGACACGCTGGCGTTCACTCGCGAAGGGCCGCTTGCCGAGATGATCAGCGGGGTTCGTTTCCCGGATCTATCACGCGGCTGTACTCTGCAGGACATGCAGCGGCTGTGTCAAAAATTTGCAGGTTCGGGGTATCATCCCTGTGGAACGGCTAAGATGGGTCCAAAAGAAGATGATCAAGCTGTGGTGGATGCGCGCGGGCGTGTCTATCAAGTTGAAAATTTAGTGGTTGCCGATGCCTCAATTATGCCCAGTGTGCCTCGCGCGAATACCAACTTAACCTGCTTTATGATTGGTGAACGGATAGGCGAGTGGATTCGCACCGAACCTCATCAATACGGACTTTAGGAGGTCGCTTGCACGATATTGTTTTCCGCAACGTTAATTTGATTGATGGCGGTGGCGGGCCGGCTGAGCAGGGGGATTTGGCGGTTGCCGACGGTCGCATCGCAGAGCTGGGGAGCGTAGGTCCAGGCCGAGTTGAGATCGACGGCCAAGGCATGGTCTTGGCACCGGGATTCATTGACACACACGCGCACGATGATGGCGCGTTTCTGCGGCATCCAGACATGGCATTTAAACTGGCCCAGGGTGTCACCTCGGTGGTCAGCGGTAATTGCGGTTTTAGTGCCATTCCTTGTTCACCGTCGGATCAATCGTCATCCGCCAGCGGCGGTATTTTAGCCGGTCTTGAAGGTGAATTTACGGATCTTGAAGGTTATTTTTCGTCTGTTTTAGCGCGTAAACCTGCGATCAACAATATGATGCTGGTGGGGCATAATACGGTTCGCTCGTTAGTGATGGGTGATCAGAAAAATGACCCCAGTCAGCGGCAATTGTCAGCCATGCGGGAGCACGTTCGGTGTGCATTGGAGCAGGGCGCATGTGGTTTTTCCTCGGGATTAATCTATCGTCCGGGCCGCTATAGCCGCACTGAGGAAATTGTTGCGTTAGCTACCCAAGCGGCGCAATACGATGCGTTATATACAACACATATGCGCAATGAAGGTGATCGTCTGCTAGAGGCTGTGGATGAAAGCCTGCAGATTGGGCGTGAAAGTGGTGCTCATTTGCATATCTCGCATCATAAAGCTGCTGGGCGCGCCAACTGGGGCAAGGTGGGGGCTTCATTGCAGAAAATAGATGCAGCGCTGCAACAAGGGCAACGCGTAACGCTAGATGTCTACCCCTACACCGCGGGCAGCGGCCGAATGTCCGAATATTTTAATCTTGAGCGTGTGAATATTGAGTTGGCTGAAGTTGTGCGCATCGCCTCTTGTCCCGCTTTTCGTCACTATGAAGGCAAAATGTTGGTTGATATCGCCAAGGCGCAGGATTTATCGCTAAGTGATTGTGTTCGACACATTTTGATGGCGCCCAGAGGAGACCGAACGCTGTGTATTCACTTTATTATTGATGAGGCGGATATCGAAACCAATTTGGCGCATGCAGATATGATGGTCGGTTCAGACGGCATTCCCGACCTGCGCGGACGACCCCATCCAAGGCTATTTGGCACGTTTGCTCGAGTGCTGGGGCGTTATGTTCGCGAGCGGGGGATTTTGAGCCTGCCGGAAGCCGTCAGGCGCATGACTGCGTTGAGTGCGCAGACTTTTGGCTTGCTTGAGCGAGGTCGCTTATGCCCGGGGTATTGGGCTGATTTAGTGCTTTTTGACCCGGATGTGATTATAGATACAGCCACTTACGATGAGCCTCAGCAATCACCTTTAGGTGTTCGAGCAGTGGTGGTTAATGGGATTGTCGCGTATCAAAATGGAGTGCATACGGGTGCAGGGAGTGGTCAGATGTTGCGTTATCGGCGTAGCGAATTTTCCACGCGCTAGATTAGTCCTGAAGCAGGCTTGATTGAAAAAATAATTCGCGCACACTGCTGCGATCAATATCAGATTAAGGGGATTTAAGTGAGTTTTCTTGTTAGAGAAAAACAGGGTCATGTCTTGCAGGTGACGATGTCTAGTCCAGACACGCGCAATGCGTTAACCGACGACAGTCAGTTTGAGGAATTTGAAGTCCTCTGCCGTGAGATTAATGACGATAAATCTGTGCGTGCAGTGGTGCTTACTGGCGCCGGCAGTGCATTTTGTGCCGGTGGCAATGTCAAAGATATGCGAGATCGAACCGGTTTGTTTTCCGGTGACCCCTTTGATCAAGCCGATGCCTATCGTCGCGGTATTCAACGTATTCCACGCGCGGTTTATAGCCTAAATGTGCCCGCTATTGCGGCGGTAAACGGGCCGGCGGTTGGGGCTGGCTGTGATTTGGCGACCATGTGTGATATTCGTATCGCAAGTGAGAAAGCTATGTTTGCTGAGAGTTTTGTCAAACTAGGCATTATTCCCGGAGATGGCGGTGCTTGGTTTTTGCCGCGTGCGGTGGGGTACTCCAACGCCTGCAAAATGGCGTTTACCGGTAATCCGGTGCGAGCGCAAGAAGCGCTGAGCATGGGTCTGGTGTCTGAGGTTGTGGCACCTGATGAGCTTATTCCAACGGCGCTCACATTGGCACAAAGCATCGCCGAAAATCCGCCTCACGCAGTGCGACTAACCAAACAACTCATGCGCGGCAGTGAGCAGTCGTCGCTGGATGAATTATTGGATAAGTCGGCTGCCTTTCAAGCCGTCTGCCACGCTGAGCCCGATCACGCAGAAGCGGTGGCCGCGTTTTTTGAAAAACGTTTGGGTCAATACCGCTCGCAGTGAGTCATGCTTGGCGTTTAGGGGGTGGATGGCTCAGCGGGGTCCCTGACCATCGTCGATTTTGATGCAGGTGCCGGTCACGGCGTCGGAAGCGGGAGAGAGGAAGTACAGCAGCGTGCTGTCCATTTGCGCAGGGTCACCTATGCGTTTGCGTGGAAACGCTTTTGTGATATCTCCCATGCGTTGCAGCATCCCATCCATCATCTCGGAAGAGAACGCGCCGGGTGCGATGGCGTTGACGTTGATGTTGAAACGTGACCATTCCACCGCCAGTGCCTCGGTCATTCTGACAATGCCGGCTTTGGTTATCGAATACAAAGCCGCGCCTTGTCCACTGTAGTTGAAGGCCCCGATGGAGGATATGTTGACCATTCGCCCGGGTAGTTCCGCGGCAATGAGGCGGCGAGCGATTTCACAAGACAGTACATAGGGCCCGCGAAGATTAGTGTCGAATACGTCATCAATCAGTTGGTTGCTCATTTTATGTGCTCTTTGTGCATCTGGAATGCCGGCGTTATTCACCAACAGCGTGATGCATCCCAGGGCAGCCTCTGCTTGCTCAACACAAGCCATGATCGAGTCATTGTCCCGCATGTCCAGCGCAATGGGTTCCACGGTAGCCCCGTTTTCACGAAGCTCTGCTGCCAGTGCATCCAATCGATCAACCCGGCGACCTGTAATTGCGACCTTGGCGCCGCAGGCCGCCAGCACTTGAGCGAAACGTTTCCCCAATCCGGACGTGGTGCCAGTCACTAAGGCAACTTGGCCCGTGAGATCAATGCTGAAGTTAGGTAATGGATATTCAGTCATGTTGGCACCTTTTCAAAACTAAAGAGAATGTGGCAGTGTAGCAGGTACAGATGAATGACGGCGAGACTGAATGTCGCTTACTCCAACGCAAATTGATGACTATTTCAGGTTTGGATACGTGGTGTTACGCAAACTCATCGATCCGCTTGCACTTGAACAGTACAACCGGCGCTTTTTAGCACTTGTCGAAGGCAGGCAAGCGCTGGCGGCGGGTATGAAAATCATGCGAGACGTCATGGTGGTAAAAGGGGCAGTGGCGCCTGAAACGCCTGTTCATGGGGTCAATAAATTATTATGTTTAGAAGAGGATGAGATTTTATTCGGCTTTGCTCGTCACCTTGAATTGGTCGCGGCGGTGCAAAGTTTGATTGGTAGCGCGCTATATAGCTTGTCTTCCAATGTATTTAATAAGCCGCCAGGGGTTGATGGTAAGCATCCGATGCATCAAGACTTGCGCTACTTTAAGTTGCAGCCGGCTGAGAAAATTGTCGGCGTATGGACGGCTATGTTACCTGCCACCCGCGCATCAGGTTGCCTAGCAGTCATTCCCGAGTCCCATAAACGCGGTTTATTTGAGCACCAACTCCCGGATTGGACGCATATCAATCATGGTTTTTTTGGGATTGAGTCAATTGATCTTAGTGGTCGCGAGCATATTGAGATGGCCCCCGGTGACACGTTGCTGTTTCATCCATTATTGGTTCATGGCTCTGGATCGAATACAAGCGCCCAATTTCGACGGGCAATTTCTGTGCACTATGCTGCCGCTTCGTGCCAGTCGCCGAACAACGATTGGCGGCGCAACCCGTTTACGCGCAGAATTGTTTAATGCAGATCAATCATCGAGCCATTTAATGGCCCGAATAAGCTCGCTGTCATAGCCGTGGTGATCGTATAAACGGCGGGCACGCACATTATTAGCAAAGACATGCAGGCTGATCGACTGGGCGCCTTTTCGCGCGGCAGTTTGCTCTGCGTGCGTCAGCAGGCGTTTGCCCAAGCCCAAACCTCGCGCCTTGGGCGCAACAACAATGGCTTCCAGATGTGCGCTGGGCGCGTGGCTAAGAAGTTCTTTGCGCAGCGTGACCAGGATTAAGCCGAGCGGTTCGTTATCTATATCAGCGATGACTTCCACATAACTGTGTTGGGTTTTGCCTTGAGCGACCCGCTTGAGCAGGGCAGCATCACTCTCCCAAAGGTCTTTGGGGTTGCGTCGATCAGGTACGTTAAAATTTGCTAACTGCGGCAGCAGGTCGAGCATTTTTGAGACATCGAGTTCAGCCAGTGGTCGCAGGGTATAGTTATCTGTCATGATGGTCAGCTTAACAAAAAGGATGATTTAATTGGCAATAAGTCCCGGAAAGTTTAGCCGCAATACGGCAATCAGTATCGTGATTGCTAACATGGTGGGTACCGGCGTTTTTACCAGCTTAGGTTTTCAATTGCTGGATATTCAGTCTGCACCGGTGATTATTTTGTTGTGGGTGGTTGGCGGTGTGTTGTCCCTTTGCGGTGCCCTGTGTTACGCCGAGTTGGGGGCTGCCTTGCCAAGATCCGGTGGTGAGTACAATTTTCTAGGACAGATCTATCATCCTGCTGCGGGCTTTGTATCCGGTTGGGTTTCGACCACCATCGGTTTTGCAGCACCCACTGCGCTGGCCGCAATTACTTCTGCAACCTACCTCAACGCGGTTTTTGAAGATATCCCGGTAGTGGGTGCGGCCGTGGCTTTGGTTCTTTTGGTTGGCATGATTCACTTGGGCAGTCGTGCGGGCAGTGCGCGCTTTCAACTATTGTTTACCGGGATCAAAGTTCTACTGATTTTGATATTTATCTTCGCAGCGTGGTGGCACGTCGATCAGTTGCAAGTTTTGCGTTGGGTGCCTGAGTCTGCCGACCTCGCCCTTGTAACAAGCGGCGCTTTTGCCATTGCTTTGATTTATGTCAACTACGCTTATACCGGTTGGAATGCAGCAACCTATTTGGTGGGCGAGGTTGAGGGTGGGGCCCGCCATCTACCACAAATACTGTTAATCGGCAGTGGTGTGGTAATGGCGCTTTACGTTCTTTTGCATCTGATGTTTTTGTCGGTAGCGCCTATGGCGGCAGTCGCAGGGAAGTTGGAGGTGGGATATGTGGTTGCGGGTTTTGCATTTGGTGACGGTGGTTCGAATTTAGTGGGCTTGATGCTGGCCCTTTTGCTGGTCTCCACGGTTTCAGCGATGGTTATTGCTGGACCTCGGGCCCTGCAGGTCATTGGTCAAGATTTTCATGCTCTGCGTTTTCTCGCCTATGAAAATCGTCATGGCGTGCCAGCCTCTGCAATTGCTTTCCAAACCGCTGTGACACTGGCCCTAGTGATTACGTCCACGTTTGATACGATTTTAGTGTTTGCCAGCTTCACCCTCGCCTTAAATACGCTGCTCACTGTCGCCGGTGTGTGGGTGTTGAGACGTAATCAACCTGATCTATCGAGACCGTTTAAGGTGCCTTGTTATCCGTGGCCTATGGTCATTTACGTTGCAATAACGCTGTGGACATTGGTTTTTGTGGTGTATGAACGGCCTGTTGAGGCGCTGGTGGGGGGTGGATTAATTGTTGCAGGTTGGTTGTTCTACCAAGCGACCCGCGATAGGGTAATCGAGCATTAGTAATTGTTAAAGGAAGCTAAATGAGCAATCACCTTATTGAAAGTTTTGCGGATGGCGTTGCTACGCTTACCATGAATCGGCCTTCGGCGCGTAATGCCATGAGCGGCGAGATGATGGCGGCGATGACAGAGGCATTACCTCGTCTGGCCGCGGATCGCAATGTTCGATGCGTCGTACTCACGGGTGCCGGGGGCGCATTTTGCGCGGGTGGTGATGTGAAAGGTTTTGCGTCGGAGGCAGGTTCTGGTGATCCCGCTGCCAGCGGTAAGCCCAGTGGTTTTGATTTAGAAGGCCGCGCGCATGGACTGCGCTCAGGAATGGAGTTATCTCGCATTCTGCACGAAATGCCCAAGCCCACGCTTGCTGCAATTCCAGGTCCGGCGGCGGGTGCTGGCTTCTCGTTGGCCTTAGCGTGTGATCTGCGGATTGCGCTGGATACGGCTAAATTTACAACAGCGTTTTCAAAAATTGGGTTGTCAGGTGACTATGGTGGTTCTTTCTTCCTACCGTATTTGGTGGGTCAGGCGAAAGCGCGTGAGCTTTATTTTACAGGCAAAGTCATTAGTGGCACACAAGCGATGGAAATAGGTCTGGTCAATGAGGTAGCTGGCGCTCAAGAGTTTGACAGTGCGGTCGCAAAGATGGCCACTGAATTGGCGAGTCTGCCGACGGTTGCCGTTGGGTATATGAAAAAAAATCTCAATGCGGCTTACGGTGGGTCGCTCAGCGACACCTTTGATCGGGAAGCAATGCATATGATTCGGTGTTTTATGACCGATGACCACAAAGGCGCAGCGGTCGCTTTTGTTGAAAAGCGCGCGCCCGAGTTCAACGGTAGATAAAATATTGGGGACAGTTTCCAGTTTTTGGCATTCGCGTTTTGGATTTCTTATGGCGGCGACAGGGTTTTCTGTTGGCCTTGGAAATATATGGCGTTTTCCGTATGTAACGGGCGAAAACGGCGGTTCGGCATTTGTTTTGATCTATTTGTTTGCGGCGTTTGCGATTGGCGTGCCAATTCTTATGTCAGAGATCATGATCGGCCGGCGCGGAGGCGCGACGCCGCCAATGTCAATGCGCGAGGTCGCCTTGGCCAGCAAGCGCAGCCCTTCTTGGGCATGGTTGGGTTATCTCAACCTGCTTACCGGATTTGCAATTGCCGCAGTATATACGGTGGTAACGGGGTGGGTGCTGTTCTATTTGTTTGAGGCTCTATGGGGCGGATTGGACCAACTGGATGTTGCAACTTCACCGGATTATTTTAATGCGTTGCTGGCAGACATTCCTGCACTGATGTTTTGGGGCGCGTTGCCGCTTGTGATAACGGGTTGCATTATTGCAGGCGGCGTGGCGAAGGGCATTGAGCGTGCGGCGAAATGTCTGATGCCGCTGTTGATATTGCTGCTGCTCAGTCTGGTGGTGCATAACGTTTTTATGGGCGGTATGCCAGAAACATTGGATTACCTGTTTAGCGCTGATTTTTCGAAAGTTACCCCCGCGACCGTGCTCACGGCTGTGGGTCATGCTTTTTTTAGTATCGGCGTGGGCATGGGCGCGATGATGATGTATGGCGCCTATTTGCCCCCGCATATATCTATCGCAACCAGTGCCGTGGTGGTAGCGCTGATTGATACTTCAGTCGCGCTTATCGCGGGCTTAGTGATTTTTCCGATGGTATTTCATCATCAACTCGACCCAGCCGGGGGCGCTGGTCTCATCTTCCAGACGTTGCCGATAGCCTTCGCACAAATGCCTGCGGGAGGATTGGTGGCGGTGTTGTTTTTTCTGCTGCTGGGCTTAGCCGCGCTTTCTTCGCTGGTTGGATTGTGCGAGCCACTGGTCGCATGGGTGGGTGAGCGATTTAAGCTGCGCCGTATCAGGAGTTTGGTGGTATTGATGGGTGTTATGGCAGCTGCGGCCATGACCAGTGTATTGAGCTATAACCTGTGGCAGGACGTTACGTTATTTGGCTATAGCATGAACTGGTTAATGTCGTATCTTCCGGATCAATTCATGCTGCCTCTAGGCGGTTTTTTAATTGCCCTATTTGCCGGTTGGTTTATCCAATCCTCCGAAGCTAAAGATGAACTTAATATATCGAGCCCCCGTCTTTTCGCGCTTTGGCATCTTTTGATGCGTTTTGCCGTGGTGCCGGCGTTATTTATCATTTTGTTGACGGGATTGGTGGTGCAGTAATGCTCAGCTGTTATCGCGGCAGCGTTAACCGCTGGGAATGTGATGAAAATGACCATCTCAATGTGCGCTTTTATGTTGAAAAACATGGGCAGGCACTCATTGGCGCACTGGGTTTTCTTGGGGTTCAAATCGAACCAAACACCGTCTTGAGTCGGGTAGAACTGCAACATCTGAGATTTATACGTGAAGCGCGTATTGCTGCACCTCTGTCGGGCTACTCAGCACTTGTCGGGATGAGTGGTGCACAAATTGAAATTCTGACCGAGTTGCGCAGCCAAGACCAAGTGCTGTCCACCTGCGTTCATCGATTGCAGCTCGGCATCGACGACATTAATGCTAGGTTGAAAGATTGGTCGTTGCTGGCATTACCGCTCTACGCTCAGAGCAAGGGCATTGTAGATGTCAACGTCCCCTATGTGGATCTCGCCCATCAAGAGCTTCAGCACTGTGGATTCGAATGTGTGGGCCTTGGTGTTGTCGGGAACGAGCTGTGCCATGCACGGGGCGCACTTAAAATACACCATTATATGGGAGTGATCTCAGATGGGATGCCCCATTTATGGGGCAAATTGCTGGCGGGTAGCTTTACTCAGGAGACGCCCGAGGGCGGTGCTGTGCTAGAATTTCGGATTCGCTATCATCAGCCCTTGATTTTAGGTGCACGCTATTCGATTCAGTCCGGACTGCTGCACTTTGGCGCCAAAGTGTACAACTTTGCTCATATGATCTTTGATCTTGATAGAGGGACTCTGTGTGTTTCGGCGGAAGCCGTGGCGGTGCGTATGGATCTAACCACCCGCAAGGCGGTTGAGACATCTGCCGCGCGGCATGCCAGTGTGAGTGACCGGCAACTGTTGCCACGTGTCTGATTCAAATCAAAATATTTCTCAAGGAGGTTTTGTGGGTATATTTGACGAGTCGTTAGATCAGAATGAAGCGAATTTCACCGTACTGTCGCCGGTATCTTTTCTGCGCCGCGCGGCGCAAATCTATCCGCAAAAGATTGCGCTGGTTCATGGTGATAGAACGTTGACCTGGCGGGAAGTCTGGCATCGATCTGTCGCCGTCGCCTGTGCTCTTAAGGCACGCGGTATCCAGCGAGGGGATACGGTGGCAATTCTCAGTGCAAACATACCGGAAATGTTTGAAGCGCATTTTGCCGTGCCCATGTGCGGTGGCGTCCTGAACGCTATCAACATTCGCCTAGACCCAACAACGATAGCGTTCAGTTTGGATCATGGTGAAGCGAAAATGTTCGTGGTCGACAAAGAATTTGGTGAACTCGCGGCGGCTGCACTCAAACAGGTGCCGGCCGATGCGCTGCAGGTGATTAGCATTGACGATCTGCAGTTGGCTGACGGGAGTCTCGTCAGTAGCGATACATGGGATACCCTAATTGCAGAGGGGCAGGGCGAGGCTGATCAGATCGGGATGCCTTACGACGCGCTGGCTTTTTTGCCCGTTGATGAGTGGGATGCTATTGCGTTGAGCTACACGTCGGGGACCACTGGGAATCCCAAAGGAGTGGTTTCTCACCATCGCGGGGCCTACCTCAACGCCGTATCCAACGCACTGACCTGGAATATGGGTGATCACCCGGTCTATCTTTGGACCCTGCCCATGTTCCATTGTAATGGCTGGTGTTTCCCTTGGACCCTGGCGGTCAATGCGGGCACCAGTATTTGTTTACGCCAGGTCCGCCCAAAGGCTGTATTCGAGGCAATTTCGAAGCATCATGTTACCCATTTCTGCGGCGCTCCGGTGGTGTTGAATACCCTGCTCAGCGCCTCTGGGAATTTGAAACAATTAATTCAGCATGAGGTGCGAGTGATGACCGCTGGAGCTGCGCCGCCGCCTGCCATTCTTGCTGGAATGCAGAGTCTGGGTGTCGAAGTGACGCACGTTTATGGTCTAACGGAGACCTATGGACCAGTTACGTTATGCGCTTGGCAAGGCGAGTTGTGGGATCATTTGGGCATAGATGAGCAAGCACGGCTGAAGTCTCGACAGGGCGTGGGCGGGCCAATGCTTGAAGGCTTAATGGTGGCAGACCCAGAAACGATGATTCCTGTCCCGCAAGATGGAGAGACGTTAGGCGAGGTCATGATGCGGGGCAATAACGTCATGAAGGGGTATCTGAAAAACCCGGCTGCAACAGCTGAATCTTTTGCTGGCGGCTGGTTTCATTCTGGCGATTTAGCGGTTTGGCATGCAGATGGGTACATTCAAATCAAAGACCGGTCAAAAGACATCATTATCTCTGGTGGAGAAAATATCTCGAGCATTGAAATAGAAGACTTGCTCTACAGGCATCCGGCCGTCTTAGAAGCGGCTGTGGTGGCCAAAACGGACGCCAAATGGGGCGAAACGCCCTGTGCATTTGTTACCCTACGGCCCGATGAAACCCTGAGTGAGGCCGAAATCAGGGACTATTGCCGAGAACATTTGGCGAAATTTAAGGTGCCTAAATATGTCGCATTTGTGAAGTTGCCTACAACCTCCACCGGGAAAGTGCAAAAGTTTGTGCTGCGAGAAATGGCGCAGGCTCTGTGATGAAAAAGCCCGCAATCTTTCTATTCATGCTACTGATACTGATAGTGACGGCTTATTTTTTGCCCTTACTTGAGTGGCTCAATAGCCTATTTACATGGATACAAAACCACCCTGAGGTCTCATGGGTGGTGTTTGCAGGCATTTATATAGGCGCTACTGTTTTGTTGCTGCCAGGCAGTCTTCTCACCCTAGGGGCGGGATTTTTGTTTGGGTTGGGTTACGGATTTGCCGTCGTCTCCTTTTCGAGTGTGGCGGGCGCTGCGTGTGCGTTTTTAGTGGGACGATTTTTCGCCCGCGAATGGGTCGCGCAAAAATTGCTGGAAATGCCACGATTTGCGGCGTTAGATAAGGCAGTGGCAGAACGGGGAGCGATGATTGTTTTTTTGACCCGATTGTCGCCACTGTTTCCATTTAATTTGTTGAATTACGGCTTAAGTTTAACGGCGGTGCCGTTTTGGACATTTGTTGGGCTGTCGTGGATTGGCATGATGCCGGCGACCCTGCTCTATGTTTATTTGGGGTCTATTGCCTCGGATTTGGCCAGTTTACTCGCAGGCGACGTTGGGTCCTCGCCAATCGGCAATACCCTCTTATATGTTGGACTGCTAGCTACCCTGATATTGACGGTGGTGATATCTAGAATTGCAACGCGGGCGTTGCGTGAAAAATTAGACGAGGCCGCTGTATGAATTACCCTGGGGATCAATTCGACGCAATAACGGCCGCTGCCGTGAGCCCGGATCAGTATCAAAATCCAAAGCCTCAAGGTCGTTACCATCTGGTAGTCATCGGAGCCGGTCCAGCCGGATTAATCACCGCCATCAGCGCTGCGGGTCTCGGTGCGAAGGTGGCTCTTGTCGAACGACACCGGATGGGCGGGGACTGTTTGAACGTGGGATGCATCCCCAGTAAAGCGCTGCTGGAATATACCTCAACGTTCCCCGGCGGAGATTTCTCTGACGCTTTTAGTTGGCTGCGTGAAGTGCGCGCGGGTATTGCGCCACATGATTCTGTTGACCGTTACCGTGATGCCGGGGTGGATGTATTTATGGGGGAGGCGTCTTTCAACACGACAGGTAATCTATGCGTTGGTAACGCTGTATTGCATGCCCGTCGAACAGTTATTTGCACCGGTGCTCGAGCTGATGTACCGGCGATTCCTGGCTTGCGAGAAGCGCATCCGCTGACCAACGAGACTGTGTTTGATTTGACTCAAGCCCCTGCCAGCCTTGCTATCTTAGGTGCCGGAGCGATTGGCTGTGAACTGGCGTTAGTCTTTGCTCGTCTTGGTGTGCAGGTGCACTTATTTGAGCTGGCCGATCGCGTGTTACCACTGGAAGACGGTGATGCCAGTCAAGCGGTGCAGTTGGCCTTGGCTGCTGCAGGCGTTAAGTTGCATCTAGGTAGTGGTGTTGAACGGGTCCGGGTTGTGGCCGCCGGATTTGAAGTTTCAGCCGGAGTTGCCGTCCACACCGCCGAAAAAATACTGGTGTCAATGGGGCGCCGCGCGAATACAGAATCGCTGAACCTAGGCGCGGTGGGTGTAGGCCTGACTCCTCGCGGATTGATAGTTACCGATGCGAAGCTGCGCACGACCAATAAAACCATTTATGCGGCTGGAGACTGTACCTCGGTGCAACAGTTTACCCACCATGCCGATGCACAAGCACGCGCTGTGGTGCAAAACGCCTTATTTGCGCCAACGGCGAGGGTTGACCGCCTCATTGTGCCCCACTGCACCTATACGAAACCTGAGGTCGCCTCTGTTGGAGATAATGCCGCGGAATTGAAACGTAAGGGCCTTGTTTATGATGTCCATGAATTTGATTTTGCCGAATTGGACCGAGGACGCGCGGCAATAGATGGCGCTGGATTTGCGCGCGTTTATCTGCAAAAAGGCACAGACAAAATTTTAGGCGCGACATTAGTAGGCCACGATGCAGGAGAACAGATAGCTCCGCTGTGTTTACTGATGAGCCAGGGGGTGGGTTTGAGCGCAGCAGGTAAAACACTATTTTCTTATCCGACAAGATCAGAATATTTGAAACGCTTGGCGGATGCCTACACGCGCACTCGGTTTACGCCGACGGTTGCCGGTATCTTCAAACGTTGGCTTCGCCTGATCGGCTGAATTCGCCTGAATATGCTAAGCTCAATCGCGTTCGGCTTGCCGCAAACAATTGGAGTAGTTATGCAGAATATTATATCAGCCTGGCGCAGAGGCTTGGCCGTTGCGTTTGTATTTGCAGGCATGGCCGGATGCGAAAAGACTGTTGAATCGACGATTGCGCAAACTCAGGTGACCTCAACCACCTTCGAATTTATGACTTGGTATTTAGAGCCTGCTGCGGACGTCTTGTGGGACAATGCAGGGTATGTGCTGACGGTTGACGGGGAGGAAGATTTACAACCTGTTGATCAAGCAGGCTGGGATCGTGTGCGTGATGCGGCCACGGTGGTTGCCGAAGGTGGTAATTTAATGGTTATGCCTGGCTATCTTGTTGATGAACCAGACTGGAAGGACTATGCGGCCGGGGTCACCGCTGCGGCCCTGTCGGCGCGCGAGGCGGCTCAGGCAAAAGACGCTGACGCGTTGTTTCAGGCTGGAGCGAATCTTTATAGTGCTTGTTTAGCGTGCCATAATCGATACATTCAAAACCAGCCAACGGTTACCCCTTAGCCATTATGTCAGGCGCTCCTCGTAGGATTAGGCTTGCCTTAACCATCAGCACCGTGGCGGCGGTTTTGGTATTGGCCAGCTTTGTACTGCCGGCTGAGTACGGGTACGACCCGACAGGTATTGGTGCGCGTTTGGGCATTCAAGGTATGTCCACTGATGCGCTGAGCGCCTTGTCGCAAGAATCCAATGAATACCGCAGCGATACCATTGAGTTTCCATTGGGGCCGTTTGAGTCAATCGAATATAAATACCTATTGGCACAGGGTCAGGCGATTATTTTCGGCTGGCAGGCTGAAGGCGAGGTGGTATTTGACTTCCACAGTGAACAAGCGGGGTCGGATCCAGAGGATGCTGTAAGCCTTATGATCGGTCGCTCCTCTGCACAGCATGGCACTTACGTGGCGCCTTTTGCGGGTATTCATGGTTGGTTCTGGGAAAATCGGTCACAGGAAACCGTGACCGTGCGGTTACAAACTTCAGGTTACTTCAAAGAGTCGATCACATACTCTCGCGCCGGTGAATACAAACGCCAATTCTGAAAACAAGTCAGCGCGATGATTATATCTAGAGATAATGGATTTGGGCGTTACAGGCGATGCACCGCTTGGGTGTGCAAGCCAGCCTTGACAAGCTGACTTGCACAGCGGCGATAAAATTCAGGTTATGCGACTCGTTCTATCAGCGTCCCGGTGCCGAGACCTCCGCCGCAGCACATTGAAATAATGCCATAGCGCCCATCGGTGCGGACCAATTCGTGCACCGCTTTGGTGATCAGAAAACAGCCGGTCGCCCCCAATGGATGGCCTAAAGATATCGCCCCGCCGTTTGGATTCACCTTGGCCATATCAGCTCCCACCGTTTTGGCCCACGAGAGCACTACGGATGCAAACGCTTCGTTGATTTCAAACACGTCGATATCGTCAATGGACAACTCCGACATCTGGAGCAATTTTTCAGTGGCCGGGATAGGTCCTTCCAGCATCAGTACGGGATCACAGCCTACCAGCGTCGAGGCCTTGATTGTGGCTAAAGGCTTCAGCCCGAGCGCTTCTGCTTTGGCTGCTGTCATCATCAATACAGCCGCAGCTCCGTCAGCAATTTGCGAAGAGGTGCCGGCGGTATGAATGCCATCTTCGCGAGCAACGGGCTTCAGCCCCGCCAGCGCCTCGAGACTGGTTTCACGTGGTACTTCGTCTCGACTGATGGTTGTGGTCTGACCTGTTTTTTGGAAGGTCTCATCCATGATCGGAGCATCCATAGGAATAATTTGACTGTCAAATAGTCCCGCATCGATGGCTCTTTTTGCGCGTTGTTGTGATTGTAGTCCAAAGGCGTCAGCATCTTGGCGAGTGACCTGATATTTCTCTGCAATACGTTCAGCGCCTTCAAATTGACTGATGAATTCGTGATTTTCAAAATAGCTTTTGGAAATAGGTTTACCCATTTTGGCCTCTCGACCAACGGCGTCTGAACCGATGGGTAGGCGCGTCATATTCTCGACGCCCACGGCCATGACGACCTCGGCGTGTCCCGCGGCCAAGATACTATGTGCCAAAGTGGTAGATTGCTGAGACGATCCACATTGTGAATCGATGGTGATACAGGGCGTTGTCTCAGCCCCGCCATGCGCCAGCCAAGCGGTACGTGTGACATTCATGCCTTGTGCGGCGACTTTGTTGATGACCCCTCCAACAACTTGATCAACAGCGTTTGAGGCTAAATCATTGCGTTTTAAGAGTTGCATCATCACCGTCCCGAGTACATCGGTTGGATGCGCGCCTCCCAGGCCGCCGTTTTTCTTTCCTACCGGAGAGCGAGCCGCGTCGACTATTACTACGTCATGCATACTTATATCCTCAATGAATGTTTGAATTTGTTGAATTCTACGGCAGTTGCCAGTCAGATAATACGTCTTCTAATTTTGGCCGTACACGCTCTGGAGGCTGAGTTTCTGCGGCACCAATGTAGATGTAGCCTGCGACTCGTTCGTTGTCAGCTAGCCCTAGCGCCTGATCGATGACGTGGTCATAGGCATACCATTCGGTTAGCCACTGTGCGCCATAGCCTAGCAGACAGGCCGCCACCAACATGTTCTGGCAAGCAGCACCGACAGAAAGTTGCTGTTCCCACTGGGGGATTTTGTGGGGCGCTTTGATGTGCGCGATGACCGCTATTACGGCAGGCGCGCGGAGCAATCTGTTGCGTTCAAAAGTTTTGTTTTGAGCCGATGCGTCGGGATTCAGTTCACCATAGCGTTGCGCCAATAGCTCTCCAAAAGCGGCTCTAGACTGACCGGTAAAACGAATAAATCGCCAAGGACCCAGTTTACCGTGATCGGGGACGCGGATCGCGGTTTGTAAAATCTGTTCTAAGTCAGTGTTTGACGGTGCTGGCTCTTGAAGATGCATGGCTTTCACTGACCTTCGGCTTTGAAGACGTGCTAGCGATTCGTAAAGGGGGGCAGTTGGATACATGTTTTGGTCCTGCGGGGATGCGGTGGTCATTGTACCGAGGCGCAGAAGAAGATGACATGTCCACGGTGAGTCTGATCAAATGGGGTTTTAAAGCTAAGAGAGTTGTTATGGAGTTGCGAGGAAAAAAAGCGCTGGTCTTTGGTGGCACGTCTGGGATCGGATTGGCGGCGTCGATTCAACTTAGAGACGCCGGCGCCGAGGTTATTGCGGTGAGTCGAAATCCCAGCAAAGGCGAAGAAACCGACGGCCTCACACTGGCAGCTTGTGACGTTCGTGATCGGGCGGCATTAACAGCACTATTTGCCGCGCAGGCACCGTTTGATATTTTGATCAGTGCGGCGACAGGCGGAGAGCGCGCTTCGGGTCCTTTCTTACAAATGGATCTGGATGCTTATCAGGGTTCCTTCGACAAACTTTGGGGTTATACCAATTGTGTTCATCTGGGCGCTGCTCATCTTCGAGAAGGCGGATGTATGGTGCTAGTCAGTGGGTCGCCCGCGCGCCGGGCTCGCGCCGGCCAAACTGCGCTGGCCAGTGTTGGAGGGGCCGTGGAGCAGTTCGTCAGAGCAGTGGCGGTTGAATTAGCGCCACTGCGAATCAACGTGGTCTCTCCCGGTATCATCTCTACGCCCATGTTTGGTCCTGATGTCCAGCAACGCGACAAAGTATTGGGTGGTTTTACGGCAAACCATCTCATCCCGAGGCCGGGGACCGCGCATGAGGTGGCACAGGGAATATTATTTGTGGTGCAAAACAATTTTGTGACCGGTACAACAATTGATGTTGATGGCGGGTGGTTGCTCAGTTGATTTAGCCGCCGTGCAAATAGTAGCCCGCTAATTGATGACCGGTGAGTATAAATCCGCCGGTCATCAGCAGTGTATTGATGACCCATGCCTGCGATTCAAATTGGGCAACGTGACGCCAGCATAATGTTAACGTGCCAATCCCCATCAATGCGATCAATTGACCGGCTTCAACGCCTAAATTGAAAGCGATAAGATTACCTAATAAACCCTCCTGGGATAAGGACAGCGCCTGCAGCTTGGTTGCCAGTCCAAAGCCGTGTACTAAACCAAACACCCAAACGGCAAATTTAGTATTGATATTGATCCCCATAGATGAAAAGCCGCCAAGGTTTTCAAAGGCTTTATAAACGACGGTTAGACCGATGATGGCGTCAATCAGATAGGGGTTAGCCGGAATTTCGAACCACACGCCGGCCAATAATGTGAGGCTGTGTCCGACTGCAAAAAGGGTGGCGTAAACGACTACGTCACGCAGTGCGTACAATAAGAAAATGACGCCAGTAAGGAACAACAGGTGGTCGTACCCTGTGACCATGTGTTTAGCGCCAAGGTAGAAATAGGGCCAGAATTGAAACCCTGTCTGTTGTTGCAAAAAGCCCGCATCTGCATCGGCTACCCCATGTGCGGTCGCTAATGACGATAAAAAAAACAGGCTGGCTGCCAATGGCAACAGCAGCACGCTAGGACTGCGTGCCGGTAGCGTGCTGCTGATCAAGACGGCGTCAACCTGCCGTTAGCTTTGCAAGCTAGCGAAGGATTTACCTTGTTCGACTAAACGCTCCAATAGCGGTGCGGGTTGCCAAATATCGCCGCCATATTGCGCCTGAAAAGCCTTGATGTCGGTGAGGATATTATCCAGGCCTATTTGGTCCGCCCAAAACATGGGTCCGCCGGTTACTTCGGGAAAACCGTAACCGTTGATATAAACAATATCGATATCACAAGGCCGTATTGCAATGCCGTCTTCGAGAATGCGTGCGCCCTCATTGATGAGCGGGTAAAGACATCGTTTGAGTACTTCTTCGTCATCGATGTCTTGGCGCGTAATGCCAAGTTCAGCAGACGTTTGCTCAACAATATTCACAACTTCAGGGTCGGCGCGGCCTGCACGGCTGCCCTCCGGATAGACATAAAATCCGCGATTGGTCTTTTGACCAAAACGCTCAAGTTCACAGAGCTTGTCGGCCACTCTTGCGGTGATGGGTACATCTTCTGGCTTCATGCCCGCCAACTTTCGAGCGCGCCAGCCTAAATCTAAACCAACCAGATCGTTCATTTGAAAGGGCCCCATGGGCATGCCGAAGGCCAGTAATGCGTTGTCAACCTGATAAGGTGTGGCGCCCTGCAAGATGATTTCGCCGGCCTGGCGGGTATACCCGGCCAGCATACGGTTGCCGATAAAGCCGGGCGCATTGCCGGATAATACCGCAATTTTTTTCAGCTGCTTGCCTAACTTCATCGCTGTTGCGATGGTCTCTTTACTGGTCTGGGTACCACGAACAACCTCAAGTAGACGCATGACATTAGCTGGGCTGAAAAAGTGCAGGCCGATAACCGATTCAGGCCGCGTGGTGGCCTGGGCCATTTTGTCTATATCAAGGCCGGAGGTGTTCGACGCAAGGATTGCGCCTGGTTTTCCGACAGCCTCCATTTTTTTGAAGGTATCGACTTTGACATCGATATTTTCGTAGATAGCCTCGATGATGACATCGGCTTTACCTAAATCCTCGAATTGGGTGGTCCCGCGTAGCAGGCCCATTCGCTCATCAACTTGACCTGCAGTCATGCGCCCGCGCTGCACCTGGATGTCATAGTTTCGCTTGATCACACCCATGCCTCGATCCAGTGCCGTTTGGTCCAGCTCCAAAACGGTGACGGGTATACCAACATTTAGAAAAGACATCGTGATCCCGCCGCCCATCGTGCCGCATCCGATCACACCTGCCTGATTGATTTCGGTGGTAGCCGTGTCTCGGGGCACATCAGGAATTTTGGCAACTTCTCGTTCAGCGAAAAACATATGGATTAGGGCTTCGCGCTGGGGGTGCCGCAGGCACTGCGCAAAGCATTTGGCCTCTACGGCCATGCCGGCGTCAAAGTCGCCCAAATTCACCGCTGCTTCCACGCACTGAATGATCATTTCTGGCGCGAATCGTTTGCGCATTTTTCGGGCAGAGGTTTTGCGGGCATTTTCAAATAAATCCGTTCGTCCGCGGTCCGCCTCTAACAAAGTCTGTTCGTCACGTATGCGCCTGATAGGGGCGCCCCGAGCAATCAGATCCTGTGCGAAGGAGATTGCGCTGGTGACGACGTCGCCGTCGGCTACAGCGTCCGCGATACCCATGGTATGTGCAGCCGGACCGGGGATTGGATCGCCGGAAAGAATGAATTCAAGGGCTTTTTCGGCGCCGATCAATCGTGGCAGGCGCTGTGTGCCCCCAGCGCCGGGCAGCAAACCGAGTTTGACCTCAGGCAGACCGACGGGTGCACTTGGCGCAATGACTCGGTAATGACAGCAAAGAGCGACTTCCAATCCACCGCCAAAAGCGGTGCCATTTATGGCAGCGACGATGGGTTTAACGCTGTTGTCCATGGCCTGAAGGCAATCGTGAAGACTGGGTCCCTTGGCAGCACCGCCGAATTCTGAGATATCGGCGCCGGCGATAAAGGCCCGGCCAGCTCCAGTCAAGACGATGGCCTCAACTTGCGCATCAGCCATTGCTTTATCTAAACCGTCGCTCAATCCTTGGCGAACGCCAGAGGACAGCGGATTGACCGGGGGGTTGTCAATGGTCATCAGCGCGATATTGCCGCGCAGCTCGTAGTGTACGGTGCCTTTCATGGTGCTCCAGTGGAAGATGGTTAACAGTGTGGCATATTCTGCCGCAACGGTTGCAAGATGAGTAGGCCCAGTTTTACGCTACCTGTTTGTAAATGCCACACATCCAGTTATTCTAAGGGCTGGTACGGATTACAGTTTTTTCATTAGGCAAGCGAGGACTTATAAACGTGAGTAACGAACTCAAATTTTACATTAATGGTGAATGGGTTGATCCTTCAACAACACAGACGCTGGACGTCATTAATCCAGCGACCGAGTTGCCTATTGGCAAAATTGCTATGGGTGGCGAGGAGGACGTGAACCGAGCGGTTGCGGCAGCAGCAGCGGCTTTTGAAACCTATTCCCAGACCAGCCGCGAAGAGCGTATTGCGCTTCTAGAGGCCATCATTGCGAAATACAGCGAGCGCATGGGTGATGTGGCCGCGACGATCAGTCAGGAAATGGGCGCGCCACTGGGCCTTGCAAATGCGGCTCAGGCGCCATCGGGTATTGGTCATTTTATGACCACTTTGCAGGTATTAAAGGATTTTGCATTTGAGGAAGATCTTGGGACTTCACATATCATTCGCGAGCCAGCAGGCGTCTGCGCGTTAATCACTCCTTGGAACTGGCCGATCAATCAGATTGCCTGCAAAGTGGCTCCAGCGCTGGCTGCTGGATGTACGATGGTCCTCAAGCCTTCCGAAGTCTCTCCGTTTAACGCAATCCTTTTTGCAGAAGTGCTGGACGCAGCTGGCGTTCCACCGGGTGTTTTTAACTTGATTAACGGCGACGGACCCAATGTTGGCGCGCGGATGTCTTCGCATCCGAGTGTTGACATGGTTTCCTTTACGGGATCCACGCGTGCCGGCATTGAGGTGGCGAAAAATGCGGCATCAACGGTGAAGCGCGTTGCTCAAGAACTTGGTGGTAAGTCAGCCAATATTATTTTAGACGACGCAGATTTTGCCAAATCTATTTCCCGTGATGTCTTTGGCATGTGCATGAACTCAGGCCAATCCTGTAATGCACCGACACGTATGCTGGTGCCGACGGCGCGGATGGATGAAGCGGCTGCAATTGCGAAGGCGGCGGCGGAAAAAGTTAAGGTGGGTGATCCGGCAGCGGAAGGTACAACCATTGGCCCAGTCGTTTCTGAGGTTCAGTTTGATAAAATTCAAGCGTTGATTCAAAAAGGCATTGACGAGGGAGCAACGTTAGAAACGGGTGGCACTGGTCGCCCCGACGGCCTCAACGCCGGCTACTATGTTAAACCCACCGTGTTTTCGCATGTCACCAACGATATGAGCATCGCCCAGGAAGAGATTTTTGGTCCGGTGCTATCATTGATTGGTTACCTTGACGATGACGATGCTGTAAGAATTGCCAACGATACACCCTATGGACTCAGTGGCTATATTTCATCTGCAGATCCTGAGCGAGCAAAGCGTATGGCGCGCCAGATTCGGACAGGAAACGTGCATTTAAATGGGGCATCTGTGGACAACAACGCGCCTTTTGGTGGCTATAAACAGTCAGGTAACGGCCGTGAATGGGGTGCACACGGACTTGATGAGTTTCTCGAAACTAAGGCCATCATGGGTTACAACGCGGCAGGTTGATCCTAGGCGATGGGCAGTTGAAAAGGGGGCCTGTGGGGCCTCCTTTTTTTTGCTGAATTGATTGCGCCTTTTAAGAGCAAGCATGGGTTGCCGGTTTTTTGACACACAAGAGGGGTTTTCAATTGGATCCACTCAAGGGACTCAACGTGGTTTCTCTAGAACAAGCCGTAGCGGCGCCGTTATGCACTTCAAGGTTAGCTTTAGCTGGTGCTCAGGTATTCAAGATAGAGCGGCCTGAAGGAGATTTTGCGCGATTTTATGATTCAGCAGTGGCCGGTCAGAGTGCTTATTTTGTCTGGTTGAATGCCGGTAAAAAATCGGTAGTTTTAGATTTGCGTGAGGCTGCCGACAAGGATTTGCTTATTCGTTTGATCATGCGTTGTGATGTATTTGTGCAAAATCTAAAACCCGGTGCGCTGATTAAATTGGGTATCGACCTGGCTCGATTGCACCGCGATCTTCCGCAGCTAATCTCGGTTTCGATTTCTGGCTTTCACCCTAGTGGACCCGGCGCAGATCGCAAAGCATATGATCTTTTGATGCAGGCGGAATCTGGTTTGGCTGATATCACAGGATCTCCGCACGCCGCAGGACGAGTTGGGGTTTCCTTAGTGGATCTGGCGACCGGTATGTTTGCCTATGAGGCCGTTCTGGAAGCTGTGTTGGCCAGGAATTTGAGCGGCCGGGGGGAGGCCATTGATGTGGCCCTGTTTGATGCAGTTGCGCAGTGGATGGCAGTGCCCTATTTGCTGGACAGGTATGCAAATGCCGCGCCTCAGCGGATCGGTTTGGCGCACCCGGGTATATGCCCTTATGGTGTTTTTGCCAGTGCTGACGGCGTTGAGTTTGTATTGTCGATCCAAAATGAAGCTGAATGGCATCGGCTGTGTTTAACCGGGATGCACTTAGATGATCTGCTTGTAGATCCCCGGTTTGACAGCAATGAAGGTCGCGTTGCACACCGTAGCCTAGTAGATGGGCGTATTGCCAAGGCCTTTGGCGGGTTTGAGTTCGCGGTAATTGAGACCCGTCTTAACCAAGCAGACGTGGCTTTTGCGCCGCTGCATGCGGTTGAAGAGTTGAAATCACATCCGGATTTTCGGGTGGCGGATATAGCGGTTGGTGAGCAAACGATTGAACTGCCGATTGTGCCCGGGCGTTACTCAACGTTGGGGGGTAGCGTGCCGACGCTTGGACAACATACACAGGAGGTTCGCGATTGGCTCGATACCCGCACCTAAATTATGCGAAACTAGAGGCGGACTTAGCTAAACCACAATAGGAAAGAAGACATGGCGGCATATTTTATTGCTCAGTATGTAGTGAAAAACCCAGATCTGTATCGCGAATATCAAGCCGGTGCTGGACCCACGATTCAGGCTTCAGGGGCTGAACTGGTGGCTTTTGATGTTGCAGCAGAGACCGTTGAGGGAACCCCTCCTGGCCCCCAAACGGTGATTATTAAGTTTGAATCCACTGAAGCGGCTAAAGCTTGGTATAACTCGCCCGAGTATCAAGCGGTTGTGGGCAAGCGTCTGGAGGCGACGGATGGTTTTGCAGTGATTTCGCAGAGCATGCACGCCGGTTAGACGCAAGGACAAGGCTTTGATCTAGAAAAGTGTGCCGCTGCGGTGCTCACTGGCTTGGAAGCCAATTCAATTTGCGCCACACTCGCGTATCGCAATTGACAAGGGGTCGCAGTGGTTTACACGATAGAGGCAGAACACCGGTCGCAGTGGGTCGGTTGGGTTGGCATGAGCTCCGAGCGGCGGAGCGAGGTAGTGCATGAGTCGACTTTTGGTTGGCGGTTCTGCTGATATGGCCTACGACAACAACAATATATTTGCCAAGATACTGCGCGGCGAAGCGCCCGCGTTCAAAGTGTTTGAAGACGACCATACCCTGGCCTTTATGGACGTTATGCCTCAAATAGCGGGTCACACCTTGGTGATCCCCAAGTTTGCAGCAGTTGATCTGCATGAACTGCCCGTGGTGTCTTTGGCCCAGACTATGGCGACGGTGCAGCGGGTGTCGGGTGCTGTGAAACAGGCGTTCAGCGCACCCGGCATTATGATTGCTCAACTCAATGGCCCAGCAGCAGGGCAGACCGTATTTCACTTGCACTTCCATATTATGCCTCGCTACGAGGGATTGGAAATGGGCATGCACGCGCGTGAAATGGCAGATTTCGCGGTGCTTAACGAACATGCCGAGCGCATTCGCGAGCAGCTGGCGCAATCTGCGACAGGATGAAAATATAAGGACCAGCATGGAAGACCTCAATCAACTCGCACTTGCTTTGGTGGACGACAAAGTTGAGTGGATGGAATCCCTCGATGCGATACACACCGAATTTGGGGATGCAGGCGCTCGTGAGATTTTGCGAGCCCTCCAGAATCATGCGCTGAGTTTGAGCGTACCGATAGAGGAGGCGACCCTAAATACTCCCTATGTGAATACCATCTTGCCTTCGGCACAGCCGGCCTATCCTGGTGATATTTCGGTGGAAAAGCGCGTAGAACAATTGATTCGCTGGAACGCAGCCGCCATGGTTTTGCAAGGTCAAGACAGTGGCGAGGGTTTGGGCGGGCATATTGCGACGTACGCGTCCTGTGCAACGCTGATGGAAGTTGGGTTCAACCATTTCTTTCAGGGATTCGATGACGGCAATGACCCCGACATGATTTTACCGCAGCCTCACGCCGCACCGGGAATCTACGCGCGTGCTTGGCTAGAGGGGCGTTTAACGCTTGAACAGCTTAAAAATTATCGGCGCGAATTAGGCGACGGTGGCGGCCTATCGTCCTATCCGCACCCCCGCAGCATGCCCAGCTTTTGGGAAATGCCTAACGCATCGATGGGTTTGTCGACACCGGCGGCCATCTACGAGGCGCGGTTTGCAAAGTACCTAGAGAACCGAGGTTTAAAGCCGAGAAGCCAGCGGAAAATATGGTGTTTCATCGGTGATGGTGAATCTGATGAACCTGAAGTTTTGGGCACTATAAATCTTGCCTCGCGAGAGAAGCTCGATAACCTGATATTGGTAGTGAACTGCAACCTCCAGCGTTTGGACGGCCCGGTACGTGGCAACGGAAAAATCATTCAAGAGCTTGAGCGCACCTTTCGAGGCGCTGATTGGAATGTGGTGAAAGTCATTTGGGGCAGTGGCTGGGATGAATTGTTAGCCAAGGATGCAAACGGTATCTTGCGCAAGCGTATGGATGATTGCCTTGATGGTGACTACCAGATGTATTCGGTATTACCTGGAAATGTTCAGCGTGAACATTGGGTTGAAGGTAATCCCGAGCTCGCGCAAATGATGCGCTCGCTGACCGATGACGAGCTTAAAAGTATTAAACGGGGCGGTCAGGACCACAAGAAAATCTATGCGGCTTATGATTTAGCCCTACGCAGCGAAGGGAAACCTACGGTCATTCTGATAAAAACGGTCAAAGGCGACGGGATGGGCGCGCAAGGAAAGAACACCGCCCACCAATACAAAAATATGGGCCCCGATGAGCGCGTTGCTCTCGCAGCGGAATTGGGTATTCCGCTGACGGCTGAGCAAGCACGACGTGCTGATTTTTATAAGCCGGACGATGACGCCGCGGAGATGGTATACCTGCGCTCGCGTCGACTCGCATTGTCTGGGGCAGTGCCCCGGCGCAGACAGGTATGCGAGACCTTGCCGGCACCTAAACTTGATGAACTCATGGAATTTTTGAAAGGCAGCGGTGAGCGATCGCTGTCCTCGACCATGGTCATGGTGCGATTGCTGTCGACGCTCTTGCGTATGCCCACTATCGGCCGGTATGTTGTGCCTATCGTGCCCGATGAAGCGCGAACATTTGGTATGGATGGTCTTTTTAAAGTGGCTGGGATTTACTCTCCATCGGGGCAAAATTACCGCCCGGTCGACGCAGACAGCTTGCTGCCATACCGCGAGGCCGCTGACGGTCAGATTCTCCAAGAAGGTATCTGCGAAACAGGTGCCATGGCCTCGTTTATGGCCGCGGGAAGTGCTTATGCAGTGCACGGCCTGCCGATGATCTCGTTTTACATTTTTTATTCGATGTTCGGTTTTCAACGCGTCGGTGACATGATCTGGAGCTGTGCAGATATGATGTGCCGAGGCTTTTTATTGGGTGGAACGGCAGGCCGCACAACGCTGAACGGTGAAGGGCTGCAGCATGAAGACGGACACTCGCATATATTGGCTAGTACGGTGCCAAATCTTAAAAGCTATGATCCTGCCTTTGGCTTTGAGATCACCATCATCGTGCGTGAAGGCCTGGAGCGTATGTATGAAAAGCAGGAGGATCTGTTTTACTACCTCACGCTTTATAACGAAAATTACGTGCAGCCTGACATGGCTGCCGTGTTGGATCAGAGCGGACTGACGCAGGATCAGTTGGTCGCTGGGGTGTTGCAAGGCGGTTATATATTTAACCGCTGTGTTGCAAGCGAAGATGCGCCGCAGGTGCATATCTTTGCCAGTGGGCCGATCATTCAGCAAGCACTAGAGGCGCAAAAGCGTATGGTTGAGGATATGCAACTCAATGTTACGCTCTGGAGTATCACCAGTTTTGTCGAGCTTGAGCGCCAAGCGATGGCTTGTGCACGACGTAATCGACTGCATCCAACGGATGAACCTCAGTTGTCCTATATAGAGCAAATGTTAGCAGGGCATAGTGGGGTCTTTGTTGCCGCTACAGATTATATGAAAAGTCTGGCTGGCAGAGTGGCGCCTTGGATTCCTGGGCGCTACGAGGTCTTGGGCACCGACGGATTTGGTTTGTCCGAGAGTCGCATTCGGCTGCGAGATTATTTTGAGGTCGATGCCACACATATCGTTAAGGCGGCGCTGTTTGGTTTGTATCAAGAGGGCATAATCAAACTTCAAACGCTTGAGCGTCTGAGTGATTTAAATGAAAAATAACACCTTGGGAGGTTGCCCTAGATGAAAGATTTTGCGGGCAAAATGGCGGTAGTGACCGGTGGCGGTACGGGTATGGGTCGAGAGCTGGTGCGCCAACTTATTGCTGCTGGTGCCCACGTTGCGATTTGTGATGTCTCGTTCGACAATATGGCGGAAACGGCGCGCTTGGCGGGGCCTAAACCAGGTCAGAGACTGACTGCCCACCGGTGTGATGTCAGTGACGAATCCCAAGTGCTTGAGTTCTGTAGTGAAGTTAAGACACAACATGAGGTGGCGCACATTAACCTATTGTTCAATAACGCAGGCATCGGCGGCGGTGGCCAGTTTGTTAATGGTGATCGCGAGCAGTGGGAACGTACATTTGCGGTATGTTGGTATGGGGTTTACTACAGCTGCCGAGCGTTTATGGACCTGCTTGTGGCGAGTGAAGAAGGACATATTATCAATACCAGCTCAGTGAACGGTTTTTGGGCAACGATTGGTCCTGATGTATCTCACACGGCCTATGCGGCAGCAAAATTTGCGGTGAAGGGGTTCACCGAAGCGCTGGTGACAGATCTGCGGATAAACGCGCCTCACGTTAAGGTCTCTGTTGTCATGCCCGGCCATATTGGTACTTCTATTGCGTTAAATACTTCAAAGGTGCTGGGTATTGGAGGCCCCTTGGAGATGGATAGTGCAAAAGTTCAAGCGGTGCGAGAGCGAATGTCTGCCGCTGGGTTGCCTGTGGACAATGTGCCAGATGAGCATATTCGGGAAATGCTCCATCAGCGGGCGTTAGATTTTCGGGAAAAAGCACCCATGACGGCAGCCGATGCGGCAACCGTCATTTTAGACGGTGTACGTGATGGTCGATGGCGAATTTTGGTGGGTGAAGACGCTCATGCGTTAGATAAAATGGTGCGAAAGGATCCTGAGTCGGCTTATGAGCCGGACTTTATTGAGCGGCTTTATGCCGCTGGACATTTTGGCGGTTTGCCGTCGACAGGGCAAAAATTGTCGTAATTTTGAGTTCATTTGCCCTGCATTTGTGACGCACAGGCTTTATTGCGAAAGCAGCACCTTGGCGGTACCAAATACCCGCGTTTCTCCTGCCTGATTGGTTATGGTCAGATCAATTTCGATCTCGCCCGTCTCTTCATCAATGTCTGTGACGACACCTTCAACGTTGTAAATTTCATCAACGATACAGGGTGCCCGAAAAACCGTATCCACTTTTTTGACGTCGGCGGTTGGAGCCCAATGGTGAATCATGGCACTCAAAAAACCCTGACTCATGATGCCCGGGATTACTGCGCCAGGCAGTCCTTGGTCGCGGGCTGCAGCGTGGTCGGTAAAACGAGGGGCATCCCAACCGGCGGCGACGGCAAATTTTTTCACGTTGAGCAAGCCGGTATCAGGCGTAAATGTTGGTAACTGCTCTCCGAAAGAAACGTCACTGAGCGTATGTATAGTCATGTTTGAGGCTTCTCGCGTATTACGATGCTCGTGTCAGCAGATCCCAACAAAATCCCGGCTTCATCGCTGAACGTCATGCGATTGACAAAAAATATCATGCGTCCGGAACGCCCGGTTTTGGTATAGATATCATGCATATGGGTTTGCACAAGGATAGGGACTCCTGCTCGCATTGGTTTATCCGGCGCGACAGCTTTGCCTGCATCCATACCCAACCCATGGAAGGTAGGAAAACCTTTGGGAAATCGTTGTTTGGGTTGAAAGCTTGAACCAATGGTGGGTGGAGCCTGAAAATCTGCATGTTGCGGGTCGGTGAACTTTGCAGCTGTTTCGCCACAGCTGGTGGCATAAGCGACTAGCCGGTCGGCGCTTAATGTCAGCTCATAGCTGTCAAAAACAACATTTAAGAATTGATCACGCAGTGCGGCGACATCCAGTGCTTGGTCAGCAGTAGGCATAGATTTAAGCCTCCACGGCGAGTTTGATCGCTTTGAATTTTTTTGTCTTCAACGCACAAACGAGGTCTTGTTGAGAGAAAATGTCAACAGGGAACTCTGTTGCGCAGCGTCCGATGTGGCTGACAATGTGCGCATCGCTGCCACCGATTCCCATATATTGTTGGTCCTCTGCAAGCTGCTGAGCAATCTTGTCTTCATCGCCACGAGATCCGCCATTAAAGACCTCAACAATTTCGACACCCTCAGGTACGCCGAACGTTTCTAGATGTGCAGCCATACCAACCCTCTTGCGGCCGGGGTGACAGGGCACGGCTACTGCACCGTGTTGCTCACAGGCGCTAATCACTTCAGCCAATGGTAAGTGAATGTTGGTGAAATCGAATGCTTGCTGTAGCGCCGGTGTCACGCCAAAAATTAATACGTGGCCATATTCGGTCTCGACCTCACTGCCTTTTAGAATGGTGAGCCCGTGTTTTTCGGCTAAGTCGTCATAATTAGACTGATCATCAAATTGGCGATGTTCCGTCAACACGAAACCGTCGATGCCGATATTGCGAGCCTTGATCCATTGGCAATAATTCTGAACTTTGGCTCTACCGTCGTCCGATTTTACCGAGTGGGCGTGTAGATCGAGAATCATATTTGTTTATGCTCCAGTTTTAGCCAGTGGGTTTGCAGCTGTTTTTGCAATTCGTTTAATGATCCTGAATTATCAATAACGACATCTGCTTTGGCCGTTCGTTCAGCATTGCTCAATTGGGAATTAATTCGAGCTTCAACAGCAGCGGCATCGACCCCGTCGCGCGAAGTTGCGCGTTTGATGGCTATATTTTTTTCGATAACCGTGACCCATAGGATATCAACGAGGTCCTGCCAGCCTGCTTCGAGTAAAACGGCCGCCTCTAAAACGACAACGCGCGCGGGCGCTTGCGCTTGCGCAAGTTTAATTTCTTGAGCCGCCATTGTTCTAATTGAGGGCCATACTATCTGGGTTAAGGCTTCTAACTTTTCGGGTTGACCAAATACTTTCCCCCCCAAAATGCGCCGATCGATCTCGCCATCCTCGCCCACGGTATCCGCGCCGAAGGTATCGACAATCGCGTGGAAAGCTGCCGTGTCTTTTAAGTATGCGCGATGTCCAAGTTTGTCCGCGTCGATGACATAGGCGCCCCAGCTGTGTAGGGTTTCAGCCGCGGTAGATTTTCCTGAAGCAATTCCGCCTGTGAGTCCAATAATCAAGGGTGTCTCTTTTTGATAAACGCAGCCCGGCATATTAGCGGTAGCGGCTGCATAGTGCGAGCGCCTAAAATAGATGCCATTGGTATCTGGAGAGAATTTTGAAAGTAAGCTACATATTGCCTGATGGTGCAATGTCTACTTATAGGGCTCGTTCGGGTGATACATTGCTTGATGTTGCTCTGGATAATGCGGTTCCTGGCATTAAAGGCCAATGTGGCGGCGGCTGCACATGTTGTACCTGTCACTGCTGGATCGAACCGGCTTGGCTGGCAACCTTGGACAAGCCCCACCAAGATGAATTGGATTTGTTGGCTTATGCTTGGGGGCGCACGGGAGACAGTCGACTGGCTTGCCAAGTCCGCTTAAGTGAGGCACACGATGGCATCTGCGTGCGCGTCCCGCAGCAACAAAGTTAGTTGAACCGCAATGGACAGTAATCGCCCGAGATGAAGCCGGCGCTGATCGGTAGATGTTGCTGCGTTGATAATAACGCCTTACAGTGACAACCTTTTTGTAACACAGGGAAGATGCTATGCGCCTAGAGGGCAAGACGATGGTGGTGACCGGTGGCGCTGGGGTGTTGGGGCAGGCGGTGGCCGGTATGGCTAAGGCAAATGGGGCAGAGGTGGTTTTGCTTGATGTTGTGCCTGAATTTGAGTCGCCCTTGGGGCGGGTCTATTGTATTGACCTTACCGATGAGCAAGCGGTTGCTGCGTGTTTCCAAGAGATTGGCGCGGTTCATGCGGTTGCAAATATTGCCGGTGGATTTGACATGGGGCCGAGTGTAGATACCACCAGCGATGCGCTATGGGATGAACTGTTTCAGATTAATGTGACCACACTACGGCGTGTCTTGGCTGCCGCGGTTCCGGTTATGGTGGCTGCGGGTCAAGGTAGCATTGTCAATGTGGGGGCCCTGGGCGCGGTTCGGGGCAACGCGAATATGGGGGCTTATACGGCGGCTAAATCGACAGTGATGCGGTTAACCGAAGCGCTCAGCGATGAAGTGAAAGCGCGAGGTGTGAATGTCAACGCGGTACTTCCGAGCTTAATTGATACGCCACGTAACCGCGCGGATATGCCCGACGCTGATTTTTCCGCATGGGTCGCGCCCAATGATCTGGCGGCTGTGATCTGTTTTCTGGCCTCTGATGATGCACGCGCAGTCCACGGCGCATTGGTGCCGGTGAGTGGGTTGTCGTAGCCGATTTGTGCCCCGAGCAGCTTCTATGCTCAACTCAGAGGCCGTTTGGGCCTCGTTTAGGGTTTGATTGGGCTATTGGCCGACGAGTTCTCGGCCGATGACAAATCTCATGATCTGATTAGTTCCTTCAAGAATTTCATGTACGCGCAGGTCGCGGACAAAACGCTCGATCGGAAAATCCATAAGGTAGCCGTAACCGCCATGGAGTTGCAGTGCATCGTTTGCGACTTTGGAGCCGGTTTCGGTGCTCATCAATTTAGCCATCGCGGCCCATTGGTTTTTATCCGCAGCTTCGCGGGAAACCTTGTCGGCGGCGATATACATCAGTGCCCGAGCAGCCTCTAGCTGGGTTTTCATGTCTGCAAGCATGAATTGAGTGTTCTGAAAGTCGGCGATGCGTTGCCCAAACTGGCGGCGTTCTTTGACATAGCTGATGGTGTCATCCAAGCATCGTTGGGCACCCCCTAGAGAGCAGGCACCGATGTTTAATCTTCCTCCATCCAAGCCCTTCATGGCAATTTTGAATCCATCACCGGGCGCTCCGATGAGGTTGCTGGCGGGAATACGGCAGTCGTCGAATAGGACTGATGCTGTAGGTTGCGAATGCCAGCCCATTTTCTTTTCTTGTCCGCCGAAGGAAAGTCCGGGGGTATTTTTGTCGACCACAAAACAAGAAATTCCGCCTGCGCTTGCATTCTGATCAGTGCGCGCCATCACCACGTAGACTTCATTGACGCCGCCGCCGGAAATAAACGCTTTGCCGCCGTTGAGAATGTAGGCATCTCCGTCTTTGTCGGCCCGGGTTTTTAGAGATGCAGCATCGCTCCCCGCTCCAGGTTCGGTGAGACAGTAGCTTGCTATATGTTCCATCGTTGCCAGCTTAGGGACGTACTTGGCCCTGACCTCATCACTGCCAAATGTATCGATCATCCAGGTGGCCATGTTATGAATCGAAATAAAAGCGGAAGTGCTTGGGCAGCCGTAGGCCAGTGCTTCAATAATCAATGCCGCATCGATGCGAGAAAGACCGATACCGCCAAATTCTTCGCCTACATAGATGGCGCCGAATCCGAGTTCTGCGGCTTTGTTAAGCGTTGCTCTGGGGAATGTGTGATGCTCGTCCCACGCGGCGGCAAATGGTGTAATCTCATCCGCTGTGAATTTACGCGCCATATCCTGGATGGCGCTCTGTTCTTCGGTCAGATCAAAATGCATATGAACCTCTTTATTGGTCGCCGCTAGATGCATCGACGCGGCCCTGATTCTTGGATTAGGCTGCGTTGCTCACGGTGAAAGCCATAACAATATTGGAACGCATTCTATGTTTGAACAGCGCGCAAAGATAGTACTCACACGCCGATGGCCGCAGCAGATTGAGCGGCGTATGGCGCAGTTAGGGGAACTGGTGGTGAATACAACGGATACCCCTATGCGTCCCGAGGCACTGCGCGCGGCGCTGCTGGAAGCGGATGTCGTTTGTCCAACGGTGACTGATTTTATGCCTCGGGAACTCTTTTCGGATTTGCAACCGCGGGCCAAATTGTTGGCAAATTTTGGGGTTGGGTTTAATCATATTGATATCAAAGCGGCCGCCGCCGCCGGTATTCAAGTGACAAATACGCCGGGAGTGCTGACGGATGCGACCGCAGAATTGGCGTTGACGTTAATGATGATGAGCGCTCGTCGCACTGGAATGGGTGAGCGCCAAGTTCGCCGGGATCAATGGTTGGGGTGGTCGCCTACGCATCTCTTGGGCACGCAGGTTTCAGGAAAAAAGTTGGGTATCATCGGGATGGGGCGCATAGGTACCGCGCTGGCGCACAAAGCCCGTCATGGTTTGGGTATGCAGATAATTTATAATAGCCCGTCGAGTTTAGATGAGGATGCGGCGCGACGCTTGTCGGCTCAGGCGTTACCCTTATCTTCACTGTTGGAACAGGCTGACTTTGTTAGTTTACACTGTCCAGCCAAGGCTGAGACGCGGCACCTTATCGATCACAAGGCGTTTGAAAAAATGCGGCCGCATGCGCATTTGATTAACACGGCCAGAGGGGACATTGTTGACGAAGTGGCTTTGGTGCAGGCGTTAAAGCAGGGGCAAATCGCCGGTGCGGGGCTTGATGTCTATGCAGCAGAACCGCAACTAACAGCGGGACTGATGGAGCTTGAACAAGTCGTATTGCTGCCACACATGGGCAGCGCTACGGTTGAAACGCGCCACGCGATGGGGTTGCGGGCGATGGAAAATGTGCAGGCGCTGCTGGCGCAAAGACCACTTCTGGACCCAGTGGTGAAACTTTAAATTCATAAAGCGGAGGAAAAGATGCAAACCTTATTAGAAACGGTCAGACAAGATTGGCAGCGGCGTCCCGTTTGGATGAATTTGATTTTTTATTTTTGTCTTTATATGACGTTTCTTTACATGCCTTTTGATTTATTTTTTAAACCGGTCGCCGAGGATGAAGAAATTTGGTTTGGTTTCACATTGACGGGTTGGTGGGCCAAAGCAACAGAGCCTCTGCATTGGCTGATTTATGGTGCGGGTGCTTATGGCTTTGCAAAAATGCGCTCTTGGATGTGGCCTTGGGCTGGGGTTTATGCAGCTCAGGTTGTCATTGCCATGTTTGTCTGGAATCTTGATCATCCGCGTGGCGGCGGTTGGACCGCCGGGCTTATTGCGGCCGGTGTGTTTATGCTACCGATGATTGCGTTATTGCGCGCCCGCAGCCGCTTTCAGAGTTAACGTTGGTAAATCCATGCTACGCCGATGCATGGGAATTGCGGTTACGGTAACTGTATACAGCGGTCCGGTTACCGATTTTCTTGGGTGGGAGGCTCTTTTTGTGTCCACAAGAAGAATGAAATACAGGTCAAAACAATTGCCTGAGTCAAAATGATCCAGTGTGCGACCCCCCACAAAACTGAGATCAGCAGTAAGCCTGCCATAGTCACAGAGGCATATATTTTAACAGTTCGGGAGATGGCCCGATGCTCATTCCAATGCGCTATCGGTGGTCCTAGTTTTGGATGAGTTATCAACCAGTTATGGAGGGGTTCAGAGCCTTTGCTGAAACTAAACGCTGCCAACAGAAGAAAAGGGGTGGTGGGCAGTAAAGGCAAGAATATGCCTAAGAAGCCGAGTGTTACGCTGATCCAGCCTAGCGATATCCAAAGATATTTCATTGATCTGAAGGCGTCCTTAGCCAAGAATGGAGATGATTCCAACGCTACCGCAATGTAGAGTGCATGAGGTAGACGAGCCTAGTCTGGGGGAGCAGATGCGCGCAAGCAACTGTTTCCCGCCCAAATGGCATTGTGGTGCGCATGAATTTATTATTTAACCTGAAACCAATGTAAGGATATTTGATGGACTTTGATATTCCCCAAGACATGCAAGATTATTTGCGTGAACTCGACGATTTTATTGAACAAGAAATCATGCCTTTGCAGATGCAGAATGATAACAATCGTTTTTTCGATCATCGGCGAGAAGATGCACGTACGGATTGGGATCGCGGGGGATTGCCCAATGAAGAATGGGAGGCTTTGCTGGTTGAGGCGAAACGGCGAGCCGATGCTGCAGGCCATTATCGCTACGCGCAGTCAAAAGAATACGGTGGCCAGGGGGGTACCAATTTAGGTATGGCGATCATTCGCGAGCACCTAGCCAGTAAAGGGCTTGGCTTGCACAACGATTTGCAAAACGAGCATTCCATCGTGGGTAATAACGTGGGTTTGCTGTTGATGATCGAATACGGTACTGAGCAGCAGAAAGCCGAGTGGATAGATGATTTGGCAGAAGGGCGTCGTGGTTTTGCATTTGGTATCACTGAGCCGGAGCACGGCTCTGATGCGACTCATATGGAAACGCATGCCGTGCGCGATGGTGACGAATGGGTCATCAATGGTGGTAAGACTTGGAATACGGGTATTCACAAAGCCAAATACGACATGATCATGGCGCGCACCAGCGGTAAAGCCGGCGACGGGGAGGGCATTACAGCATTTTTAACACCGATGGATTCACAAGGACTGAAGATCGAGGAGATGCTGTGGACGTTTAATATGCCGACAGATCACGGTACCGTTTCACTCAAAGACGTGCGTGTCTCACAGGATGCTATTTTTGGTGGCGAAGGTCGCGGGCTACAAATTGTGCAGCATTTTTTCAATGAGAACCGTATTCGGCAGGCGGCCTCGTCTTTAGGCGCCGCACAGTACTGCATTAACGAAGCCGTAAAATATGCGGGCGAGCGGGCGCCGTTCGGCAAGAAATTGTCCACGAATCAGGGTATCCAGTTCCCGCTCGTCGAGCTGCAAACTCAGTGCGAAATGTTACGGGCGTTGGTGCACAAAACGGCTTGGCAGATGGATAAGTATGGTGCTTTCTCCGTTTCAGATAAGGTCTCAATGTGTAACTACTGGTCTAACCGGCTCTGTTGTGAGGCTGCTGATCGATCGATGCAGGTGCATGGTGGACTTGGGTATTCGCGGCATAAACCGTTTGAACATATTTATCGTCATCACCGCCGGTATCGGATTACTGAGGGCGCCGAAGAGATCCAAATGCGCCGGGTGGCGGGTTATATGTTCGGATTCATGAATCAACAAGCCCCTAAAGGCGTTAAAGTCAGTTAGCTTGTATGGCGCAACTTGAAACCAAAGTAGCCGCTATGTTGGCGAGGGCGCTTCCTGACTATCAGGCCTTGCGCAAGGTGGAGCGTCTCTCTGGAGGGGCGAGTCAGGAAACCTATCGAATAGAGGTTAATACCACCTCAGGCGAGAAGGTCATGGCTATGCGCCGTGCGCCCGGTGGCGCCACCGTAGATCCCACGCCCGGTCACCCGGGTTTGGATGTGGAGGCTTTGTTAATGCAGAGTGCTCGAGCCGTTGGTGTGCCTGAGCCGGAAGTGTTTCATATTTTCGACAAGCAAGACGATCTTGGTGACGGATTTCTCATGGAGTGGCTGGACGGCATTGCGCTGGGCGCAAAAGTGGTCCGTGCACCTGAGTTAGAAAACATCCGGCCGCAGTTGGCTTATTTATGCGGCCAGGTGCTGGCAAAAATACATGCCATTGACCTGCACGATACGGGACTGGATCAAAAATTAGATTTGATTTCGCCGGCTGATTACGTGGAGCAAACCTGGGCTCGCTATCGTTTGTTCAACACCCCCCAGCCGATGATCGACTACGCGGCTCGTTGGTTGAAAGCCAACGCGCCAGAGGACTTTTCGCCAGCTCTAGTGCACAACGACTTTCGCAATGGGAACGTGATGTTCTCTCCCGAGGGTGTGGTTGCTGTGCTGGATTGGGAGGTTGCTCATATTGGCGATCCGATGCGGGATTTAGGTTGGATTTGCACAAATTCTTGGCGCTTTGGCCGCAGTGATCTGCCCGTGGGCGGTTTTGGTAGCTATGAAGATCTTTTTGCAGGATACGAAAATATCTCTGGTGAAGCGGTAGATCGTCAGCGCGTGAAGTATTGGGAGGTTTTCGGATCGTTTTGGTGGGCCATCGGCGCGCTTGGCATGGCCGAACATTATCGCACCGGACCGGACCAATCTGTGGAGCGACCCGCCATTGGCCGGCGCTCGTCTGAGTGCCAAATAGACTGCGTCAACTTACTCATGCCAGGCCCGGTCTCCTTGGTGGATCCAGATTCGAATAGCATTGACAGTGATATGCCGCGCGCAGATGAACTGCTGGTAAGTGTCCGTGATTTTTTGCGCGAAGAGGTCATGACTGAGACATCGGGCCGTACTCATTTCCTGGCCAGAGTAGCGGGAAATTCGCTGGATATTGTATTACGTGATTTTCAGGTTGGACCGTCAGCTCGCGCAGCCGAGCATCGCCGTTTGCAGGCGTTGTTTAGCGCAGATGAAGATCTAGACACGTTGCGCTGGCGCTTGGTCTATGGATTGCGTGATGAGTCGATCGCGCTAGATACTCCGGGTTTGTCTGAACATTTGCGAGCCACCGTTGCCAACCAAGTTGCCATTGACCAGCCGAAATACTCGGGTTTGACTGCGGCCCGTCAGTTTCCTGGCTAGGCAAAAATCTTTGCAGCTGCCTGAAGGGTCTTATCAGGCGGCGCTAACTTCAACAATGATGCCTGTCATAAAGCTCATATTACTCAACGGATCAAAACTTCCCGGGCCGGTTGGCAAGAGCGCATTCACGTTGGTCCCCGGATGGTTCCGAGCGACATTGAGTTGAGCATTGTTGGCGTGCCCCCAACCATGGGTCATGGCAACCACCCCGCAGCGTAAATCAGCGTCATAATTGATTCGAGTAACTACTTTTCCATAGCGCGTGGCTACTGAAACTTTGTCGCCATCACTTAACGCCAGCCGCCGTGCATCCTCTGGGTTGATGTGTAACGGATTGTTGAGTGCAACACTGCGTTTTAAGGAAGGCAGATTATGCATCCAGCTGTTGACCATATAATTCGTGCGCAAAGAAATGAGTTTTAGGGTGTCCGCTTTCTCTTGCTGGAGCTCTTTAAAAATGCGCTCAAAAGCGGCTGTTCCCTTTTCGATAAGCTCAGGGTAACAGGCGACTTTATGTTGAGGGTGCTGAACGCCGAGCCTAAAAAATTCGTCTGGATCGGGCTCTGGCAGCTGGATAGTTTGGCTGGGCGATTGCTTTAATTGTTCAAGTGACAAGCTACTTTTTTCAAGTTGACGGTTCAGTTTATGCATGGGGTCTGCATCGGGTTGTTCCAGTTCAGAGGGTAGGCCCAAACTCTGCATTAATCGAGCAAAGATCCACCATTCGGGTTTCCGCTCATATTTCGGCCGCACCACAGCTTCAGTATATTGTACGTAGGGTTCGGGCTGAAAGCCCAGCGATACTGAGTTGATATCCGGTCGCTCCAACCAATCTGTGGCCGGTAAAATGAAGTCGGCAAGTCTTGAGGTGGCATTAGGGTAGATATCGATGACAACCAATAGCTCCAGCTTGGCTAAAGCCGCCTGTAGGCGCTCTTCTCCGGCCATTGAAAGCACTGGATTACCAGACATACAGATTAGGCCTTTGACCAAACCGGATTCGATATAGTCAGCTAATAAATTGCCCGGCAATGACCCCGTGATTCTTCGGAGCTCTCCAAAAGTAGATTCAAAGAATGGTTGCGTCGTTTTGGGGCGGCCAACGGTGGCTGCGGGGAAATAGCCTGGTGAGTATAGGTTTCCGCCACGCCGACCAAGATTGCCTGTGATCAAGCTGAGCATTTGTACCAACCAGTAGGCTAATGTGCCTTGCCGGCCCATATTTACTCCGGTTGACATGTGCACGCTAGCCCCTTCTGCGGTAGCAAATTCTCGTGCAATGGTGACAATTTCTTCTGCTGCAATACCAATAATGGGGGCGACTTCAGTGGCCGAATATTGCGCGACAAACGCCCACAAGCTATGGATATTGTCTGCGTGTGCTTCTATCCAATGCTCATCTACCAGTGAGGCTTGATGGATTTCGTGAATTAAGGCCGCGAGGAAGTACACATCGGTGTCAGGTTTTATTTGAACCACATCACCGGTGGTGGGTGTTGCCGACTCAATTTTACGCGGATTAACGTGCTTGACGATGCCGCCGCGAGCGACAATTTCACGCAAAGAGGCCATTGGATTGGTCATGTGCACAAAGCTGACGTGCGAGATTTTGGGGTTAGAGCCGATACTCAAAAAGTAACGGGTATGTTTGAAATCTGGAATTGGGTGAAGGTTAGCCGTGCCAAACACTGCCTCTGAAGCGGCAAATTTATTTGCACAATCCTGGGTGCCTGATCCGAAGCTATACTCAACGCCCAGCGCACGCGCAAATTTCCGAGCAGCCTCTCGCCCCGTGCTGTTAAAAGCGGAAGGGTTACCCACGTAAGTTGCCAGGGCGCTAGCGCCAAAGTCTTGGCCTATCGCATGGATTTTCTCACTGATACGTGCGCCAGCTTCATCCCAAGATATGTTCTTAAATTCGGGTGCAGATGCGCTTTTTAGATTTGTACGCGCCTGGGGATGGTTGTTACGATCCGGATCGTTGTGCAGTTCGGTAAAGTTGAGGCCTTTGTGGCAGGCAAAACCCTTGTGAACCGGATGACTTGTATCCGGGCTCAATTTAATGATTTGGTCCAGCTGTTCATCTACTTGTGCAATCAAAGCGCATTGTGGTTCGCAGATACGACAGTAAGTGGGCACGTTTTTCACGGGGATTGACCTGATCTTGGGCGTGCGTTAAGCATAATGATAAGAGCGACTAATTCAAACCGTAGTCGGCGCTGGGTTGCTATGACTATCGGCTACACAAGTTGATCATCATAGACAAACAACGCCGGTGAGCCGCCGGTGTGTATGAGCACTACGTCTGAGTAGTGGTTGAGATTGCCTAGATTAATTTGATCAATCATTGCCGCCAGCGCTTTGCCTGAATAAACCGGATCGAATATCAGACCTTCTAGCCTGGCCGCCAGCTTAATGGCCTCGATGCACGACTGTGTCGCCTGACCATAAGCCTTGCCCATGTAGGCATGGTTTACGTTTACCTCAGTTACTGCGCTAGGCACAGGCGAGAATTTTTGCCGTAAGCCTTCATTGAGGTGCTTCACTTGATTGACTAATTTCTGGGGGTTCTGATGATAGACATTGATACCAACTACCGTGGTTGCTCTTTTTAGTTGTTGCAAACCAAACATAAGACCCGCTTGCGTGCCCGCTGAGGAGGAGGCATGCATAATAAAATCTAGCTTTAGGTTCATATCATTGGATTGATTGTGTAATTCCTCTGCACAGCGGGCATAACCCATTGCACCAACTGTATTCGAGCCGCCAGCGGGAATGACGTAGACATTTGCTCCAGTTGAACGCAGCGTTTCGACGAGTTTGCTGCCATAAAACTTGGCATCTTCGGGCGCCACGATGTGCTGTTTGGCACCGGTTAACCGGCCGAGCAATACATTGCCAGATGTGGTGTAGGCAGGGTGAGTGTTGTTAACGGTTCTGGTCAGGATCAAGTGGCAGTTTAAACCGGCTTTTGCGCACGCCGCGGCGGTTTGTCTTGCGTGATTCGACTGAATGGCGCCATAAGTGATCACGGTATCTGCCTTTTGCGCCAGCGCGTCACCAATAAGATACTCAAGCTTACGGGTTTTGTTGCCGCCAAGCGCCAAACCGCTGCAGTCGTCGCGCTTGAGCCAGACTCTGGGTCCGTTTAATTCTTCGCTCAAGCGATCGAGGGGGGTCAATGGCGTCGGCCAATGCCCTAATGGATGGTGGGGTAAATTCGCCCATGGTAGATGTTTTATCATGGGTTTTTTCTTTCGGGGATTAAACGCAAAGGCCCGCCCTGATCGTCACGCTCCGCGTTAAGCCGGTGGTATTGAGCGCCTTCTTCTCCTAAACAGGCTGCCGCGCAAGCAATCCCTAGCTCAATTGCGCTGTTAATGGCTGCTTTATTGGCCAGAGCAGACGCAATGCCGGCAGTCAGTGCATCTCCGCAGCCGGTTGGATCCAATTGACGTGCTACGGGCATAACCGGAAATGTTGCCGGTGGTTGGCCAGGTTGATCCATACGCACAGGTTGATCGCCGTTGGTGGTGATGATGTTGTGATTATTTAAATCAGATCTATTTCGTAAAATATTGATTTCATGTGAATTTCCAATAAGCCAATCGGTCATCGAGAGCAGTATTTCAACCTCTTGTGGGGCCAATTGATCTGCGTATTGGCCCGGTGCCCAGATCTTTAAAATCGAGGCTCGTCGGCTAAAATACTGCAGCGCGCACATCATCAGCTCGGTTGGATAGGGGGCTTGAACGAAGACGGAGACGTGCTGCTTGTCTAGTTGATTCAAGTGAGCTTGCCAGCGCTCGACAGTGGGCACGGGTCCAGGATAAAAAGCAGTGAACTGCTGGCCTTGCGGATCGGTAATCACCGAGGCTCTAGCGCACGCGGCACCGCTGATACTCAGATTGAAGTCGGTTGTGATGCCTGCGCCGCGCAAATGTTCGAGGTAGCGCGACTGGTCTTGTTGTCCGCTGCAACTCAGTAGCAAGGGTTGGCAGGCGAGCTGTGCCAGCGAATAGGCAATATTTCCCGCGCAGCCGCCAAACGCCTCAGAAAGCGTATTCAGCTTACAATTTAAAACCGGTGTCTCGCCAAAATAGGTATCCGTAGTGGCGATGAGGTCATATGCGATTGCACCCGCGACGGCAATGACTTGAGTGCCGGTGACCTTGTTTGTTGTGATTGGGTCCAAATGGCCCCTAGTGTTGGTTTAGTTGCACCAACGTAGCGTAAGTGCCAAGCGTATTTCAAGGGGCAGGGTACAAGAGTGTATCTACCGCGCCAGAATTCGCCGGAAACCGTCGTCGTACAATTTTCCACCCCAAGTCGATAATCTGCGTTAAGTGATGACTGGATTTTTGTGATGTGAACTGCGTCCGGTTGCATTGGCCTTGTTCGGGTAACCTTGCGTGTCGTCGAATCAGGAATGTTTTGTGATGCTTCAAGCCCCTAAAGAAGTGATCTTTTTATTTAATGTAGACGAAAAAATCTGTGATGAATTGGCATACGCACAATTTGAACGGTTGATTGGGGGTAACCAGCGATTAAACAGTTTTGCACTGAGTCGGCTTAAAGCCGTGTACTGTCTTTTGGAGGCACAATCTGATTTGGTTCGGGTGGTGTTTTTTACAGCGACCGTGAACGAGCACGGTGTTGTTGACCCTTCTTTTAACATACCTTTGCGCGATTTGGCGCAACGTGCTGGCCCTGTCAAGGGCTCAACATACCCGGATATGCGTCAAGCTTCTCGAGGACAATGCCCCATTCCTTGGCACGCAATGAATCTTTGGGAGCCCTCGACCGCCCAATGTCTGGATGAGATAAAAGCGGGATTGGGCCCGTCTTACTGTTCCAATTCTCTCGTGGCAACCTTGGATCAGGAGCAAGCGCATGCCCCGCTAAATCAGGATCTGTTCCCGGATGGTGATTTTACGGAGCACTCCCGCGCCAGCCTTGCGCTTCAACGAGAATGTGAAGCGAAGCTCACCAGCGTATTTGGAGGCTCAGGAAAAGTATCGTTGCAAGAAATCATCCGGTTGCATGCCGAGCAACTTCGACAGATCAAAGCCACCCACCAGGCACAGCTTGCAGCGCAACAAGAAACGCATCAAACACAGAGCCGTCGGGCAACAGATGAAATTCGAGCGCTCACTGCCGCCTTGCGGCAGGAGCGAAGTAGAAATCAACGTTTGCAATGTATTCTGCGGGGCGACTGCGCCTAATTGCGTTTCAGTGGCGCGTTATAACCGCGGATCGACCAATATTTTTACTTCAGCCGGGTGATCTGCCAGTCGATTGAATGCATCGTCCAATTCTGTGAGCCCAACGGTTCGGGTATGCAGTAGATCCGTTTGTATTCGGCCGTCTTCGACCAGAGCTTTACAGATTTCAAAATCTTCATGTAAATAAGCAATGCTGCTGACTAACCTAACCTCTTTGACTAACCAGTTAGCGGCGTTGATTGACGCATCACTGGTGGCAACACCTACCAAAGAGACCACACCGCCGCGTCTGACAAGGTCAACTGACGTTTGAATAGTGGCCGGTACACCGGCACATTCGAAGACCACATCAGCCCCGTTGCCGCCGATATGTTCGTTTATCAAAGTAGCCGCATCTTCCTCACTGGGATCAATTGTGAGCGTTGCCCCTAATTGGGTGCCTAACATGCGGCGGGTGGCTTCAGGTTCGACGAGTACCAGGCGCCCAGCACCACTGAGCTTTGCTGCTTGTAGCACCAACAACCCGATAGGGCCAGCGCCGATGATTACTACGGAGTCGCCCAAGTTAATGGGCGTGCGTCGTAAAGCGTGGACGGCCACGGTTGCGGGCTCCAGGAGTCCCGCCTGTATGTCGGTCAGCCCTTTAGGTACGTGGTAGAGGCGCTCTGCGTCGAATGCGATGGATGAAGCAAATCCCCCGTGCGCGGCCGCCATTGGGCCAACGCCGATTGCGCCGGCGAAAGCGGTCTCGCAGTGCGCTGCGTCGCCACGATGACACGTGGCGCAACGTCCGCATGCAGAGGCCACCCCAATGGCCACTCGATCGCCAGCTTTGACTTGGGTGACGTTGCTGCCGAGTTTATCGACATGTCCAACCCATTCGTGACCACAGTTTGCTGGATTGTAGGGCGCGCCTGACAAATAGGCATGTACATCGGTGCCGCAGATGCCACAGTAACTGATGGCTACTACGGCTTTGCCCGGTGTCGGTTCGGGAGTGGGCATCTCAACCAGCTCGACTTTTCTTTTTCCGGTGACCAGTCCTACTTTCATAACAAACCCCTTATCTGCTTAACCTGCAAGCGTACCCGATTTTGGGTGGCAATAGTTGTTGTCGTTCGCGCGAGGCTGCGCTGCCTTTTGAGAATGAGGTGGCGCACCTTCAAGAGTGGAAATCAAGAGTGAAGATATGTATCCATAATATATATGAGGATACATTTTAAGCTGGCTAGGTGTATCTGTATAACTAACTGGATGCGCTTTGAGTTCGCGCCAAAAATGTATCCTTATAAAAAATTGGATACATTTTGCCGTGTGCAAAAGGACACGCACCGGGGGTTTCACTGGACACGCTTGTGCAGACCTGACTAATATTTGACTGTAGTGCGCAATCGGCGGGCTGTGTACACGGCAAGACAGAGGGTCAAGGGGATGCTTGAAATTGAAATTTTTTCTGACGTGGTCTGTCCGTGGTGTTTTATCGGCAAACGTCGACTCGATCAGGTTCTTCAAGGGGAGTTGGGGCAGGGTGTTCGTTTGCGTTGGCGGCCTTATCAGCTGCAGCCCAATATTGCGCCTGAAGGATTGGATCGCAAAGCTTATCTGTTGAGACGTTATGGTCATGATGCTGATCTAGGTCGCGTCCCCGCTGCAATCGCCGCTGAGGCTAAAGGGGAGGGGCTTACGTTACGGTATGACTTGATGCAGCGCATGCCCAATACCCTACTTGCCCATCGGTTGATGGAGCTGTCGTTTGATCACGGTGTGCAGCATGATATGGCCGAGGCTTTGTTTCAGGCCTATTTCTGTGCTGGAAAGGATGTTGGCGACCTAGAAACTTTGGTGTTATTGGCCGCGGATCTTAAAATTCCTGCGCAGACAACGCGGGATTTTTTGAACGGAGATGGTGCACTAAAAGAGGTGCATGATCAGTTAGAGCGTGCGGTAGATGTTGGTGTGACAGGCGTACCGGGATATTACTTGCCAAATGGATATCTTTTGCCGGGTGCTCAGTCGGCTGAGACCATGGCGCAGATTTTTCGGCGCGTTAAGCAAAAACTGAACGAATAAAAGCACGGCTAATACGGGCGCTTGAGAACTTTAGCCGCAGGCCTGTGCTCCAGGGTTACTCAACGCCTTGGTTCATTTCATGAGCTGATACTTGGTTGGTCAGTCGGCCAACAATTTTAGCGGGTACGCCAGCGACCGTTACATTTGCCGGAACGTCTTCTAAAACGACACTGCCAGCCGCAACCTTAGTATTTCGGCCCACCTCAATATTTCCGATGATTTTGCATCCTGCTGACAGTAAGACACCTTTGCGTATTTTGGGGTGCCTGTCACCGCTGGATTTTCCGGTACCGCCGAGGGTCACAGCATGCAATATAGAGACATCATCCTCGACCACGGTTGTCTCCCCGATGACGATGCCGGTGGCATGGTCTAGCATGATGCCAGAACCGACCTGCGCCGCTGGATGGATATCTACGCCCAAAGAAACAGAGATTTGATTTTGAAAGAACTGGGCCAACGTTTTGCGGCCATTTTGCCAAAGCCAATGCGCCACGCGGTGAGCCTGCAGTGCGTGAAAGCCTTTATAGAATAAAAAAGGGGTCGACAAGTCGTCGCAAGCAGGGTCGCGCGTATAGGTCGCCAGCACATCAATTTCGGCAGCAGACAATAAATTTTCATCGGCGTGGATCGCTTCTGCAATAACATCTCGAATCAACATGGTGGGTAGCATGGGATTGTCAAATTTGCTGGCAAGACGAAAGCTAAGCGCATCACCAAAATTTTTATGGTTGAGGATTGTCGCATGAAAATAGCTGCCCAAAATGGGTTCAGCTTTGGCTTTGAGCTCAGCTTCGTGGCGCATGACAGGCCAAAGATCCCCCGGGGAATTAATGGCAGATAATTGCGGCATTTCTGTGCTCGCCAGAATTTCGCTGTAGCGGGAATTGATTGAGCTTACGGTTGTCATCAATGAAGCCTAGCGTACCCTAGCAAGAATGCAACCGCGCGCTTGCCTGCTCATGCGCTGGGGTCATCAAAGGCGCGGATATCTGTTGGTCTGTCGATGTCGTTAAAAAGACCGGTGTCCTCAAATGGCAGATTGAGAACGTCTTGTTGATGGCGCTCTAGGAGGGGACGTCCACCCTGGTCACCCTGACTTAGACGAAGCTGGGCAAAGTAGCGCCTGTGCCAGCCAATGGGGTGACCAAATGTTATAGGATCAGCATTGGCCGGTTGATGGTAGGGGCGGATAATGCCGGTAGTGCCGATACTGCAGATCATAGATTTCAAGGTTTCGACCCGTAGGTATGGCATATCCAGCAAGCCAACAAAAGCCCAATCCCAATCCAAGTTCTTAAAGCCGGCGGCCAGTGAGTAGCCCATTCCGCCGGATGCATCCGGCGCAGTAATGATCTCTACCTTAAAGCGATCTAGATGTTGATTCAGCATGTGGTCGTCAGGGCGCGTAATCACGCGGATATGGGTAAAGGCTTCGCGATATATTTTGAGTGTTTGCTCGGCAATTGTTTCACCATTCAAAATATGGAGGCGTTTGTCAGAGCCGAAGCGACGAGAGAAACCGGCGCCTAGTAGAATTGCGCCAATGGTTTGAACAGGCGGCGTACTGGAGGCGCTGTTGCTCAATGCGCTGTGGCCGCCACCTGCGCAACTTCCGGTATGCAACTTTTGCGCACCGCTGTGATCTCAGCGAGTATGGCGATTGCGATCTCTGGTGGTGTTTTGCTGCCAATTGCTAAGCCGATGGGGGCATGTAATTTGTCAACTTCTGATTCTTTGATATCCAAAGCAAGGAGTCGGGCTCTTCGGTTTGCCGAGGTGCGGGTCGAACCCATCGCACCGACATAAAAGGCCTCGGTGGTCAGTGCTTCCATTAAACCCATGTCATCAATGCGTGGGTCGTGGGTCAGCGCGACTATGGCGCTGGCTGGATCTGATGCGTGCGCGCGAATTGCGTCATCGGGCATGTCGTTGATTGTATGGACTCCGGGGACGGCAAAAGCCTCAATGAACTCGCTTCGCGGGTCGCAAACGGTGACGTCATAGTCAAGCATTTGTGCCATTTCAGATAAATACTGACTGACCATACCCGCACCGATTACAAATAGGTGATAACGCGGTCCGTAGGTATGCACGAGCTGTTGGTTTGCTGCGTCCCAGAGCAGTGGGGCGTGGGCGGGGACTTCGATGGCACTTGAGCGATTGTCGGAAAGGCGCACTGAGCGTTGTGCACAGCGTCGCTCGGTCAGTGCACGATTGAGCAATTCAAACTGGCTCTTGTAGTGCGCGCTAGGATGCAAAGGTTCGACAACGATATCGAGTTGCCCACCACAAGGTAAACCAAATTTTTCGCTATCTTCTGCTGTTTGACCGTATTTGAAGAATTGTGGGGATTTGGCGGCTAATTCACCTTGGATCAGTTTCTCCAAGAGATCCTCTTCTACGCACCCTCCTGAGAGAGATCCGACAACAACACCCGCGCGATTGCAGGTCAAAAGAGATCCCACGGGGCGCGGAGATGAACCCCAGGTTTGAACGACGGTCGCAAGCCAGCAGGCTTCGCCGCTGTTTAACCAATTCAGAACTTGCCCGAGCACTTGCTGATCTACTGCCTGCATATGTCTCACCGATGTGTTGAAAAGCGCCGTCAAGGCCTCTGTTTGGCCATTACCCGCACCGTTTGCGGCCGTCTTCTGCCACCGAGAAACACAGCTGCGGTGGATATGCCGTAATTCGACGGTTAAATTTTACACGAACTTAGCCAATTGTGTACGTTGGAGATTGTTTTGTCGGTCGAGATATTGCCCGCTTTTAGTCTCCGATACTTGTCGAACAACGGTGTCCTTGCGAAAGAACTGTGAGCGTTTTAGTGTAGCTAAATTGCAGCAAACAGTTGCCGTATTTTTGTTAACGAGCGCGTTGAAATTAGGAAAGACATTATGAGAGATGGGCAGCCCCAAGAAGTTCGTTTGGCCGACTATCGGGCACCTGACTACACGACAAAGACCGCCGATCTGGTTTTTGATATTCACGAGGGTAAGACCACCGTGGTCAGTACACTTGAGATTGTACGACTGCAGCCCCAGGGCAGTTCACTGCGTTTGGACGGCCAGTCGCTTGAACTTATTTCAATAGCCATTGATGGGCGCCCTCTGGCCGGCAACGAGTACAGCATGGATGATGAAGGGCTTACCCTGACCGGTTTGGGTGAGCGTCACGAAGTCATTATTGAAACGGTTATTAGACCGGAAGAAAATACGGCGTTAGAAGGGTTGTATCGATCTAGCAGTATGTACTGCACCCAATGTGAAGCTCAAGGGTTCCGCAAGATAACCTACTATCAGGACCGCCCAGACGTCTTGGCTAAGTTTACGACAACCCTGAAAGCGGATGCGTCGGCATACCCAACCTTATTGTCTAATGGCAATCTGCGCCGCGCGGAGACTTTGGCGGACAATCGTCGCTGTGTCACCTGGGAGGATCCGTTTCCCAAGCCCAGTTACTTATTTGCGCTGGTGGCTGGCGACTTGCATAAGATCGAAGACTCGTTCACAACCTGCGGCGGCCGAAAAGTCGCGCTACAAATATATTCTGAGGCACACAATATTCAGCAGTGCCACTACGCAATGGAAGTGCTTAAACGTTCAATGGCTTGGGATGAGGAACGTTTTGGGCGCGAGTATGATCTTGACGTTTTCATGATCGTTGCTGTCGAGGACTTCAACATGGGAGCGATGGAAAATAAAGGCCTCAATATTTTCAATACGTCGTGTGTATTAGCCTCACCTGACACGGCTACTGATGCAGCATATCAACGAGTCGAGGCTGTGGTTGCACATGAATATTTCCACAATTGGTCGGGTAATCGTGTGACCTGCAGGGACTGGTTTCAATTAAGCTTGAAAGAAGGCTTTACGGTTTTTCGAGATGCAGAGTTTTCCTCTGATATGAATTCGCGTGCGGTGAAGCGGATTGAAGATGTCACGTTGTTGAGAGCGATCCAGTTTGCCGAAGATGCCAGTCCGCTTGCCCATGCTGTTCGCCCGCAGGCCTACATTGAGATTTCGAACTTTTACACAACCACCATCTACGAAAAAGGAGCTGAGGTTGTGCGCATGTATCAAAGCTTATTAGGTGATCAGAAGTTTCGCGCCGGCACCGATCTTTACTTCGATCGATTTGATGGTTCCGCAGCAACCACAGATGATTTCACAGCCGTCATGGAAGAAGTCAGCGGACAGGATTTAGCCCAATTCAAAAATTGGTATGATCAGGCTGGAACGCCTCACTTAAAAGTTACCGAAGCGTTTGTCAATGGTGAGTTTACGTTGACCATTCGCCAGAGCTGTCCGCCGACGCCCCATCAGTCTGAAAAGCGGCCCTTCCACATGCCTGTAGAAATTGGGCTGATCGATCCGGAAGGCAATGAAATTTCATTTTATGACTTGGCTGTGAATGCCGGTTGTCATACCGAGGCCCGCGCGGGGGGGTGTACCTTGTTGCTGGGGCTTAAAGACATTGAGACCCAACTATGTTTGAGCCATTTGGACAAAAAGCCCGTTGTGAGTTTCTTGCGGGGATTTTCTGCGCCGGTAAAAGTCACTTACGATCGCCAACCAGAAGAACTTGCCTTCCTTGCCAGGCATGACCGGGATGGATTTGTCAGATGGGATGCTTTACAAAGTTTGTGGATCGATTGGTTCATGGCCCCTGAAAATATTCGTGGCGTGGATCTGTCAGCGCTGATTGGCGAAATTGCAGTTCGAGCATTGGTCGACGAGGTCAGCGCTGAACAAAAACTTCTCGCGGCCACTATGCTGGCAGTGCCGGAAGAAAATTATTTATTTGAACAACTGCCTTCTTTTGAAGTAGATGCGTTGCTCGATGCTCGAGAGGCCCTGCTTGACGAGCTGAGTCTTGCTCATTTAGAGACATGGCGCGGGTTGTATGAAAAATACCGGGCGACTCAATCCTACACGCCTGATGCACAGGGAATGGCTGATCGCGCCCTGTCGAATGTCGGATTTGCCATGGTAGCGCGAAGCATGCGTGGAGATGGCCTCGGGGAGTTTGTAAAACAACATTACTATGCAGCGGATAATTTGACGGACCGCCGAGTTGCACTGAGTGTGGCCTGCCGTCATCCTCATCTAGAGCGTAGCGAGCGCCAATTGCTGCTACAAGATTTCTATCAGCGTTGGCAAAACGAGGCGTTAGTGATCGATTTGTGGTTCAACTTGCAAGCACAAAGCCCGTTGACCTCGCTGAGCGATTTACGCTCGCTGGTTGCGCATCAAAAATTCCAATGGAAAAATCCTAATCGCGTGCGCTCAGTCTACGGGGCTTTTGGCATGTTAAATCACCGCAGGTTACATGCCTTAGACGGTTCCGGATACGCCGAATTGGGCGCAGCGGTAAGTCGTTTAGATGTGCTTAATCCGTCGCTGGCCGCGCGTATTGTAACGCCTCTTACCCGGTGGCGGCGTTACGATAGGCAGCGCCAAGAACTCATGCAAGAAACGTTGCGAGAGTTGTTGGCATTGCCGTCGCTGTCGAAAGACCTCTATGAGATTGTGAGCAAAAGTATCCGTTAGCCGCTGTCTCAGTACAGGGCCGGCAAAATGTCATTGGGCTTGTGCGTCGGTCGGTTGCGTAGGCTTTTTCGGCTGATGTCCAAGTGAGCAATTGCAGCGACGAGATTTCCGTCTTTGGCTGGGGCTTCCTTAGCATACAGATAGGCCTCGACCTGCCCCAAAGCACGGTCATTATCGGCATGTTCATCGCGAAATCGTTGAAACGCCGCCGGTCGTGTGAGCCCGTAATATTGGCTTAAATAACCGCCAAGATAATGGTGAATATCGGCTATATTTTGGTTCGCAAACGCCTGCGTGAGTGATTTCTGTTGATTGGCATCAGCGTGTTGCGTGCCAGATCTTCTCAATGGGTTAAACCGATTCGGCACAAAGCGGAATGCTAAAATGCCCGCGACGATAAGACCGGCTGCGAGAAGGTAAGGCGTAAATGAGCGCACGTGTATTGAGGGCGCAGGGGTTGCACTTGCTGAGGTCTCAGGCGTTAGAGAATTACCTTCAAGCTGCGTGGCGGGCGTTTCCGGCGACATCTGGGTGCCAGCGATGATTAACGTTCTGGGTTCGGTCCGATTGACACGAACTTTTCGGTTAACGGTATCCCACCAGACAAGCTCATTACTAGGTAGCGTGAGCGTGCCGGGTACTAACGGTACCAGGGTATGGGTTTCAAGGCGTGAACCCCTGACAGTGCTGGTGCTGGTATCGTCTTCGATAGTAGGTGCTTGCGGGTAGACGCGGAATAACGAGTCGTCGAGTGTTAACTCAACCGGGGGAGGCAGCGTTCCGATATTACCCTGAATATAAATAAGAAGTTCATGGGTCAGTGTATCGCCGACTTGATGGCGCTCGCCAGCGGGTGACAAAGCAGAGTAAAGGGTTACCTCTTCGGCAGGTAACCACGGTCGGTCTTTGGGATATTCGTCTGGAACGGGCAAAACTGAGAGCATAATGTCTTCGGTGTTAACCCTGACCCCTTTGCGCGAGGCGCGATTGCCTTCGAATATCCTAACGCTGGTGGTGATACTGACCCCCGGTATGGTCAGCGTGCCGCTGCGCTCCGGAAATATTGCATATTGCTGCTCGAACGTCCCATAGTTTCGTCCATTGCGCTGCGTGCGGCTTGAACGCGTTTCGCCGAGGGTGAGTACCACGGCATTTGCCACCTCTGGCGCTTCGGGTAAGTCGGAGAATAGCTGCACGCCTTGGGTGTATAGCAGACGGCGTGTCAGCACCACTTGGCCCTGAACATAGACTTCATCGCTCGACAGTTCGTTTTCGTAGAACACCAAAGACTCAATGGTTTTTCGAGTTTCTGGCGACAGGGGGCGCACATTGAGCAGTAAACTTGGTGTGGTTTCTTGGCCAATCGTGATTGCCGGAATGGTGAGGGTGCCTGTTTTTTTTGGCTGTAGAGTGATTTGATAATCGACCCAGTTTTGGCCGCGGCCGTTCAGATAGCGTGATTGACTGACCGTGTTGGTGTTCAAAATGTCAAAATCATCGGCTAAAGCAGTCAAATCCAGAGGCTGTGATTGGCGGGTTTCGGTCACCTTAATCCGCAGAAAAACACTTTCTAATTCATCAATATTTTGCGCAGAGAGTTGTGCAGAAACGGCACTAAATGCATGGGGCGCAGCAAAAAAGATGACACACAACACATAGGCCTTTAGCCAGCGCATTACCATACTTTTTCACCCTCTCGATTCTCATACTCACCGCGTCGCAGACGCTGCTTTGTTTCATGTGAGAATTTACGTCTGAGCAGACCGCCCGGATTGTCGGGTACTCGTCTCAACCACTGCTCCAAGGCATCTTGTTTCTCGTCATTGCGGGTTTGCTCAGCCTGTGCATCCGCTAACTCCTGCTCGCTTTGGTTGTTGTCTTGCTGCGCATCTTGGGGCTCTTGTGATTCTTGCTCTTGAGGCTCTTGTGGTGCCTCTTGGGAGGCGTTTTCAGATTCGTTGGGCGGATTCTCGCTGGACTGCTCCTGCTGACCACCCTGATCCTCGCCGTTTTGCTGCTGTTGGTTGTCTTGTTGGTCCTGCTGATTCTCTTGATTTTCCGGGTCTTGCTGATCTTGCTGCGCTTGTTGTTGCTGCTCGAGTAATTTCTCAACCAGGTTTTTGTTAAATGTCGCGTCACTATGGTCTGGATAGACAGACAGAACGTGTTTGTATTGTTCGATTGCCGCTGCATACTCACCCAGACGTGCCAGCGCATTACCCTCGTTGTATCGTGCGCTGACGCTGGCGTCGCTTTGAAAGCCGCTTAGCGAATTGGGGTATTCCGCATTTCGATAATGGGCAATGGATTGCCATGCCGGGTGATCATTGAAGAGCGTCACCGCGTCATTCGGTTTGCCGGTGCGCAGGGCCTCTACGCCCCGTTGATCGGCGCGCTGCCAAAGGCTTTCCCAGAGCTCTGCTGCGGAGGGTGCTGCAAAAGCCGGTGGTGCAGGCAGGGCTAAAGTGAGCAGAGCACACAGCAATACCCCCTTGCGAAAACCCCAGAGCACTAGGGGTATCAGTACCACAAAAGCCCAGTGACCTTGGTCAAACCAAGTGTCGAACTCTCGTTCAACATCAACGCTATCATCTTCGCTGGGTAACGTTGTTGTTGTGGTATAAGTCAGATCGGAATCGCCAAGAACCGCGGTGGCATAGCGTCCATAAGCTTTATCAGCCAGTGTTTCTAGGCGCGTGACGTCAAGCGTTGCGATAATTTGTCGTCCGTCGTCCGTTTGTAAAAAGCGACCGGGCTGATTTAGCCGATCAAGGGGAATGGCTCCTCCGTCAGCACTGCCAATGCCAATAATGCTGATTGGATACGCTCGACTGCGGTAGGTAGACAGAGCGTTGGCGTCGTCGATCCCATCGGTAACAATTAAAATCCGTCCCTGTTGCAAGAAGCTGTTATCGAAAAGGCTTTGGGTGAGCTCCAGTGCTTGGCTGAGGTTGCTGCCATATACTGGCATCATGTCAGGACTGAGCGCAGCGAGAAGGTTGGTGATGGTCGCTGTATCGTCGGTCAGCGGCACAACAATATGGGCATCACCGGCGTAGGCGATCAGGGCCGTCTGACCTTCCTTTCGTAGACGCAGAACGTCGGTAATTTTCTGGCGTGCACGTTCGATTCGACTGGGCTTGATATCCTGCGCGAGCATGGATAATGAGAGATCAAGCAAGATAATCAAGGCGTCACTTTTTTGCTCGACGCTTTGCGGCAGCTTTTTCCAGGTTGGTCCTGCCAAGCCTACTGTGGCGCAAATTAATCCAACAGCCAGCAGCGTGCCTAGCCAGCGATTACGCCGCCTTGGTGTGCCCTCGAGCAAAACATTCAACAGTTGATCATCAATGGTTGATGACCAACCAGACTGGGCTTGATGTTTTTTGACCCAGTAGACGATGAGAATCGCCAAAGGTATGAGCCCATACAGCCACTCGGGTCGCAGAAAATGAAAGGTATCAAGCGGCATGGTTGCGCCGCAGGCCGGTGAGCAAAAATAAAGCGAAGCAAATCAAACTGGCCCCCAAAGGCCAGTAAAAAAGCGCTTGTGTTGGCCGGAAAGTTTCCGGGTCTTGATCAACGGGTTCCAGTTCATCGATGTATTGATAAATGCCTAGCAGTTCTTGTGTATTTTTTGCTCGAAAATAACGTCCGCCGGTAGTTTCCGCTACGCGCCGAAGCGTGTCTTCATCAAGGTCTGCCGACGGATTGGTGATGCGTCGACCCAAGCCGAGCAAACCGGGCATCCGCATTTCCTCAGCACCGACCCCTACCGTATAAATTTTGATGTTATCAAAGGCCGCAAGTTCCGCTGCTTTGTCAGGTCCTACTTCGCCAACGTTATTGGCGCCGTCGGTTAACAAAATTAGGATTTTGTCCTCCTGCGGACGCATTCGTAGTCGCTTAACAGCAAGCCCAATGGCGTCACCTATCGCCGTTTTGCCGCCAGCTATGCCCACTGGCGCTTCTAGTAGTAGGCGGTTGACGCTGGTTAGATCGAAAGTAAGGGGTGCCTGAAGATAGGCATTTGTGCCAAACAAGACCAGGCCCACACGATCACCCTTGCGCGCATCGATAAACTGCCCAACGACAGCTTTTACAACCGTTAAGCGATCGATAAATTCGCCGTTGACGTTCAAATCCTGAGTTGCCATGCTGCCTGAGATATCCACAGCCAGCATCAGATCGCGACCGCTGGTGGGCAATGTCACGGGTTCTCCTGTCCACTGTGGTCTTGCCGTGCCGATGATCAAGAACAACCAAACCAGCCATAATAGCAACAGGCGCCATTTACGCTTGCCAACTTGCTGCTCCGAGGTGCTCGAAATGTCGCTGAAGCTTTGCAGAGTGGGGACCGTTAGCGCGGCTTCGTTGCGTTGGTTCGCCGACCAAAACCGGCGTACCAGCCACGGCAGGGGGACCAGTAAGCACGCGTAGGGCCACAGCCATACAATCATGTTTTCACCGCATTGAGCAGTTTGAGGATGAGTGCGTGTAGCACTGGCACATCAACCTCAGGATTTGCGCTGAAACGTTGGAGACCCAAAGCGCGTCCGGCGCCGCAGGTGAATTCTTGGCTGCCGCTGATTTTATCTAAGGCTTGAAGCCATTGCTCACCAGCCAGCGGCGCATATGCATTGAGTTGCAAACCGCGCACCAGTAAACGTTTTAATAATTCATTACTGGCGTTGAGATAGACGGAGCTGCTGATTTGTGCGGTTTCAAATTGTCCAAAGAGCTGGGTTAGCTGCCGTTTGGTTTCGCGTATTGGCGCTTTGCGTCGATAGACCATGATGATGGCTCTAATGGCCCACAAGACTAAGACAAGTGCGCCCAGCGTGAGCACCCACCAGCCGACGGCAGGTGGCCACCAACTGGGCTCTGGCGGCAGTTGCACGTCGCGTAGTTGCGCTAGCGGATCGTTGTCCATTAAATCCAAGCCATTTGATCGAGCTGGGTGTGATTTGTCGCGATGTCCAAATACCTTATCGAGTCATGCATGCAGGCTGCCATGAGCGCGTCAGAGCGAGCCGCGAAACGTTCTGCATAGCGACTGCGCAGCTGATAATTGCTTGTATTGAACTCAATGCGTTCAATGCCATCGGTCACGACATAGTCATCAGCGGGCGGTAATTGCTGTTCAAGGGGGTCGTGGACCCGAATAACAAATACTTGATTATGGCGCGCGAGCTGGTGAAGGTGCTCTCGCCAAATGCCCAGATCACCGGCAAAATCGCTGATGATGAAAATGCGGTAGTGGGTTCCGCTCAAGCGGCGGATTCTAAGTATGCCATCGTTGATGCTTTGCCACGGGTTATGTTGAGCGCGTTTGAGCTGGCGGTTAAAGTGAGTGAGATCTCCCAGAAATCGTGAGACAGATTTTGTGGTTCGATAGGGGCGGTGAACTGTTTGTTTTGTATTGCCAATGATCACGCCCCCAACGCGGTCACCGGCGGCTAAATTTTGCCAAGCAATGCGCGCGGCTAATTCGGCGGCAGCGACTGATTTTAAGCGTATTTTTGAGCCAAAAAACATATTTTGACTTTGGTCGACAACTAATAAATTTGGTCGTTCACGCTCTTCGCGAAAAACTTTGGTGTGCGGTTTGTTCTTGCGAGCGGTTACCCGCCAGTCGATTGAGCGGACGTCATCACCAGGCTGGTAGCTGCGTACTTCTGAAAAATCGACCCCTCGACCTTTGATTTTAGATAATTTCAGCCCGGCTCGGTGTCCAAAAACCTGCGCGGATTGAGAGGGGCGCTGGGGCAGACGCTTGTATCGTAAAGCCAACAACGCATCTAACTCGACATAGGCACCTGTCAGTACTGCGGATTCTAAGGGAAGCGGCACCGTGCGGCTCAGCGCTGCGCGTGCGTGATCAAGGCACAGGGACTTGTGCAATTAACTGATGAATGACTTGGTCCGCGCTGATGCCTTGAGCATCTGCGTCGAAAGTCAAAACCAACCTATGCCTGAGGACGTCATGCGCAATAGCTTGCACATCCTCGGGGGTGACAAAGGTGCGTCCACCCAACCAAGCCAGCGCGCGCGCACACAGATCCAGACCGATGGTGGCTCGAGGGCTCGCACCAAATTGAATCCAGCGGGCTACATCCTCGGGTGGGTTTCTGGTTGCCATTACCAATGCAACAAGATAGCGCTCTACGGCGTCGCTCATATGTAATTCTAGTAGCTCTTTGCGCGCGGCAAAGATGGCACGCTGAGAAATTTCAGGTGCTGCATCGGCAATGCCAGGAGCAACGGCTTCGTTGCGCACCAAGGTCAAAATACTTCGCTCAGCGTCGCTGTCTGGGTAGTCTACAACTACGTGCATGAGAAAACGGTCCAGTTGGGCTTCTGGCAGCGGATAGGTGCCTTCCTGTTCGATGGGGTTTTGTGTGGCCATCACTAAGAATAAGTCGGCCAGGGGAAAAGTTTCGCGCCCAACACTGACCTGATGTTCGGCCATCGCCTCTAGTAATGCGGACTGCACCTTTGCCGGTGCCCGGTTGATTTCATCAGCTAAGATTAGGTTGTGAAATATCGGCCCCTCTTGAAATACAAAAGATCCATCCTCTGGGCGGTAGATTTCGGTGCCGGTAACGTCGCTTGGCAGAAGATCGGGGGTGAATTGAATTCGGTGGAATTCTCCTTCAATGACACGCGCAAGTTCCTTGATGGCTCGTGTCTTAGCCAGGCCAGGTGCACCTTCAACCAGAAGATGGCCGCCGCATAATAGGGTCATCATAAGCCGCTGGATGAGGTGCTCTTGACCGATTATTTTGGTTTGCAGCCAATCTGTGGCTTGGCTAACCGATTCGAAAGTGGAATTGGGGGCCGCAGTGTTCATAAAAACTCGTGTTTTGCTCAGCGCCGTATTGTAACCACCGAGTGAGGCAGGTCTAGGGTATTACGGTATAAATGTAGAACAGTGCTGGTTGGTTGTTGTTTGTTGTTTTTTTGCACCAAAAAGGTGCGCAAATGCGTGTGTCTCGAATATTCGGACTCGCTGGCGACTAATGTCCCTGTTTTTGGGAGTTATTGCACGAAAATGTGGCGTTTTTGGGGGGCTTATTGAATAATTAGGCTAAATTCAAGCTGGGAGTAATTTGTGATCAGACTTTTTATGCTTATCGGAGGGCTTTTGGCATCGTCGCCATCGTTCGCTGACACGCTCAACGGCGCAGACACTGCGTGGATACTTACGTCTACTGCCTTGGTTCTCTTTATGACAATTCCGGGCCTCGCACTATTTTACGGGGGTTTGGTCCGCTCCAGAAACGTGCTGAGCGTATTGATGCAGTGTTTCAGTATCACCTGTGTGGTGTCTATTGTTTGGCTGGTGGCAGGTTATTCGCTGGCGTTCTCTGATGGCGGCGCCATGAACGCTTGGATTGGCGGCCTGGGGAATGTCATGTTGGCCGGAATTGCGGAGGATACGGTTTCGGGCACTATTCCGGAAAGTGCTTTTGCCCTGTTTCAAATGACTTTTGCAATCATCACCCCAGCGCTGATTGTTGGCGGGTTTGCTGAACGAATCCGGTTTTCTGCAATGATGATATTCAGTGTTGCTTGGTTGCTGCTGGTATACGTACCAATTTGCCATTGGGTGTGGGGTGGTGGCTGGCTCAGCGACTTAGGTGTCATGGATTTTGCTGGCGGTATTGTGGTGCATATCACGGCTGGCGTTGCAGCTCTGGTGGCTGCCATAGTGCTTGGTAATCGCCGGGGTTTTCCGCAACAGGCCATGCCGCCGCATAATATGACCTTAACCATCACAGGGGCAGGAATGCTCTGGGTAGGTTGGTTTGGTTTCAACGGCGGGAGCGCGTTGGCGGCGAACGGGGATGCTGCCATGGCGATGTTGTCAACTCATGTGGCTGCGGCGGCAGGTGCTTTTACCTGGATGTGCGCTGAGTGGGTACGCTACGGTAAGCCATCCGCGCTGGGCGCGGTGACAGGCATGGTCGCGGGTTTAGGCACCATTACACCTGCATCTGGATTTGTCGGTCCTGGTGGTGCTTTGATCATCGGTCTGTCGGCTGGATTGGTCTGTTTTATGGCGACCAACTTTATCAAGCGGACGCTCCACATAGACGATTCATTGGATGTTTTTCCAGTGCATGGCGTCGGCGGTATTCTGGGGACATTATTGACAGCGATTTTTGCCAGCAATGCGTTGGGTGTTTTCAGCGGTCAGCAAGATATCAACATAGCCAGCCAGCTGAGCACTCAGGCGATAGGGGTGGTTGTTGCTGTAGTTTACACCGCCGTGATTACCTTTGGGATTCTAAAGTTGACGGACCGCCTGGTAGGTAATCGGGTTGAGGCTGATCAGGAGCAAGAAGGATTGGATCTTGTGTCGCATAACGAAAGAGGCTACGACCTCTAGTTGACCGTAGGGCCATACCAACCGAGGGTGATAGCGTTCATCCTCGTTGGATGGGCGACTGTTCGGGTGTTAGCGGCGCGGGCCGCGCAACACCGCCTGACGAACTAAATGGTCAATCAAGCGTTCAAACGGATAGCCGATGGCCGCTGCACCCTCCGGGTAGAGGCTGGTCGGGGTCATGCCCGGTAATGAGTTGACTTCTAATAGAGTGATCTCACCTGCGGGTGAGACAATGAAATCGGCTCTGGATAAATCACTCAACCCCAACTGCTGGTGTGCGCTGACGGCGATATCTTGTAGGCGTTCAAGTAGCTCAGCTGGCAGACCTGCCGGCATGATATGCAGGCTGGACCCAGGCGTATAGCGGTTGTTGAAGTTATACCATTGTTGATCAGGGGTCTGAATCTCGATGACAGGGTGGGCGAGTAATCGTTCACCTACCGCAAGCACGCCAACGGTGATTTCTTTGCCGCGAATAAAAGGCTCTACCAAGCACCCGCCATAGGTCAAAGCCTGGCGGAGTGCGCTTGTCATATCACCGCCTTCGGGCATCGGGGTCACACCAATAGCAGAACCCTGATTCAGTGGTTTGATCACGACCTTCGTGCCAAAACGTTCTGAAATTTTTTTCACGATTACCGCAAGATCCGGCGCAGAGCCGCTGATGACAAAGTCTTGGGTCACCGGTAAATGGTGTTGCCGAAAAATTTGTTTAGCGATGGCTTTGTCCATAGCGATCGCGCTGCCCAAAACACCACTACCGACATAGGGTAGGCCCATGATTTCGAGGAACCCTTGGACCGTGCCGTCCTCTCCCGGGGGGCCATGCAGTGCCGGAAAGACGACATCGGGCGACCATCGCATGAGTGTGGCGGCACATTGCGGGTTCAACTCGATGGTTCGTGCCTGGTGTCCTTTGCTTGTTAACGCCTGCTCAATCTGGGCGGCGCTGGTTCGCGAAATTTCGGCTTCGGCAGAATTGCCACCCATTAATACAGCGACCCTAAGTGACGCTTGGTTTGCTGGATTCAGGTTCATAACACAAGTTTATCTTCTGACTGAGTAAATCGAATCATTGGACTGCGCTGGGTGCGCAGGGTTCTTCGAGGATCGATACAGCACCACCGTTCATGATCACGCCAAGTGCCGTTGATAAATAAAAAATCTTTTGAAAATCCTTCTTTGATAAAACCGCAGCGTTGCACGAGGCGCTGTGAACGCAGGTTTTCAGGTTGAATATTCGCTTCCAAGCGGTGCAAGCCCATGGTGTTAAACGCGTATTCTATCAAAAGCTTTAATCCCTCCTGCATATAACCTTGTCCTTGGAAATCTACTCCAATGTAGTAACCGAGCGATCCGCTGAGAAAAGAGCCGCGAACGATGTGGTTGATATTAATCGCACCAACGATACGTTTGTCTGTCTCTCGGCACAGCACAAAACCCTCATGATCATCCTTATTAACCCGCTGCAAATAGTACTTGAACAGTACACTCGTGGTCGGTGGGCTGATCCAGGGGTCGTGAAGCGCTTGGCTGCGTTGCATCAGCCGAACAAATTCTTGCTCGTCGTTTTTACTCACACGTCGAATATAAACGCGATTAACTTCAGTCACTGTCTGTGGGGCTCTTAATAGATGGCGATAGTTCAGCCTCGAGGATGAATATCTCCCAAAGTGCGGGCGGGATCAATGCGATGCCCAAGCCCAATATAAAGATTGGGTGTGGGTTAAGTGCCGCGAATTCACGCCAGACGTTGGCGAGATCAAAATCAAGCTCTGCCCATGCTAAGAGTCCTATGGTGGTGACTGCAAAGCTAAATGACAGCAGCGCAAATCTTGTGAGATACCGTAGGTGCATAAACAGTTCCTCAAACTGTGATTGGATCCGGAGAGGAGAATATATACGCCGCGCCCCGCCATTTCAGCCATGTTTGGACAAAAGCCTGCAGGTTGTAGCGTCGATTCACGCCGTTGTGGTTGGGCGCCGCTGGATCTTTGACAATAACGCTTTGCCCGTCGATGCCGTGCACAACTACCAAATGTCCCGCGGTCTGGGCGAGCGGCGCACCGCTTAATTGGTCATGCGCAAACCGAATGCTACAAACCAGTGGGCTGCCACTGGTCAGCACTTTCATTACATCTGCAGGTTCTTGCAGAGCCTCAACTGCCGCAAAGATACCTTGTGCGGTTGCCCATCGTATTGCCAGTGGCCACGCCCCATAGGCTTGGGTCGCCGGATCATAACAAGCCTTAACGGCCTCGTTCCAACTGATGTCGGGCTTGTACGCGGAAAGGGCCATCGCCAGTGCGCTGGGTGAACAAATGCGCGATCGAATGTCTTTGTTCGCCTGCATTTGGCTGAAACAGGCGGGCACCTGAATCACAATATCCTGCAATCCGTTGAGATCAGGGACGATGGTTAGGGGCCTTGCGCTGACAGTAAGTAACTGTTGAGCTCCGGGTTGTTCGCTGATTAGGTGGATTTCTATCCGACTGCCGCGAAGATCTTTATGTGTATGCCAACAGTCGATATGTGTGCTGACCTCGTCAGGCTCCTGTGCCTGTGCAGGCCCGCGTGGGCTAAAGGCCGGCGCCTGCGCGGCGGGTACTGGATTCAGCGGGAAAATGCCCCCAGTGGTATGCAAAGTAAAACGGTACGCGCGCTCCGCTGGTGCTTGCTGGGCGTAACTGGGAACGATTATATGTCCCGCCGGTATCCGAGGTAGCGCTATGCTGCAGGTCCAATGATGGTTTTCGGCGAGAGGGTTTTTGGCGGTCCAGTTAGCCTGACCAGTGATCGGTAAAGGGTAGGTGGCCGCCACCTGCGGGCTGGCTAGGCGAATTGCAAAGTCCATGGCAATATCTTACTTGTCAGTGTTAATTAAGGCATCCACCGGGTTATGTTACAGCTAGAACTATTGAGTACACAGCATTGTAGTCTATGCGATCAGGCTTTGGATCTGCTTTTTGCGATGCCTGAGTTGGCTGGATTAAGACTTTCTGTTGTCGATATCTCGTTGGATGAACAGTTAATCGCCAGGTATGGCGCGCAAATTCCAGTTTTGTGTGTCGCGGGGGCTCCTGAGGAAACGGTGCTGGTGGCTCCGTTTGAACGTGGATCGGTATTGGACTGGTTGAGCCGCGTGACGCGCTAGAAGTAGCCATTCGCCGTGCGCCAGCGGGAAATTTTTTTAAACGTTTGCGGGTCAACGTTGCTCAATCAATTTGCGGATAGCGCACCGCTGATCAATGCTCCTAAAGCGGCAAAACCAAGACTTCGGTAGCGTCCAGCATCGGCGCCGACAGATTCAATCGAGCCCCATAAACATGCCTGAAGGCGAGTACGTTTTTGACGTAGTTGCGGGTCTCTCGAAATGGAATGGTCTCAATCCAAACATCTACAGGGCTGCCTGCTGCGTCTTTAATCCAGCGGTCTACCCGTCTCTCGCCAGCATTATAGGCGGCAGCTGCGAGCGGCACCTGATCTTGATAACGCGACATTAGCCACGCCATGTGGTGGCTGCCTAAGGTGATATTGGTGTTGGGATCATAAAGGTTAGTAGAGTCGGGGGTTGGTAATTGAGTGCGTCGTGAAACCAGTCGAGCGGTTGTTGGGAGCAGTTGCATTAACCCCCTGGCGTTGGCTGGCGAGCGTGCTTGGCTGTCCATTGCAGATTCTTGGCGTGCGATCGCCATTAGCAACGCGGTGGGTAAACCCGTGCGCATACTGGCGCGGCGAAAGGGTATTTCAAACGCCAAAGGGAAACGCAGATGCAGGTGATCGGTGGCTTGGGCAAGGTTCGCTGTCCGAATCGACAGGGCGATTAAACCTAATTGCCCGGCCAATTCAGCGGCAATGACTTTTTGTTCTTCATTCATGGTTTCCAAGGCGGCATACCATTCACGTCGCCCATTTAAATCGTCGTTTACAGCAAATAACTCAATACTTCGGCGCAGGCCAGGATGGCGTTGGAGTTCTAATAGTGCGGTTGCGCTGGGATAGCTGGTTGTCGCATTCATTCGCCCGGAAAGGCCGATATGCTGAGCGGCCAAAAATCCATAGTAATGCCGCTGCTTCGCTAAATCGCGGAAGATTTCATGGGTTGTGGTGTCATCAATTAATATTTTTTCAGCAGCACGCGCCAGCCAATACTGCCACCTCGGTTCTTGCTGGAGATCGTTGGGCATCCGCTTAATCCAGTAAAAGGCTTCTGCCCAGCGCTGTTGCTCGACTGCGGCCTGAGCAATGTCCCTAGCGAAAGATGCTGGACTTGTGGCCTTGCGTTGTTGATCAGTTGGGAAAATCCCCTGTTTGCGAGCAAACGCTACGGCAAGTTGCCGGTCCACAGGCGCCCGCGCGCTGGGCTCAAATGTATACATGGCCTGATACGCTGACCAAGCTGCCGCCGCCCGGGTGCTGTCTTTGACGATAAGTCGTGACAATCCGTGCAGAACTACAGATTCATCTAGATAATTTTCGATCTTAAAATCAATAACTTGCGTTATTTTTTTTGGTTTGACATGAACAGCATAATATTTTTTAGCGGATTGTTCATAGGCGCCACTTAAGTAGCGAATCAAGTAACGTGCCAATGTCATTTGATTATTAGCCAGAGCGTCTTTAAAGCGGCGCCACACGCGGGCTTGTGTGAATCGCTCAGTGGCCCGCCATGCGGCGAACAATAGATCACACGCCGCGGGTTGAGAAATGGGCGCCAGCCAAAGGTCCGTGGTCTGATCCAGCGCGTTTTCTTTGTCTCCTGTGTGATACAGGCTTCTCAAGTAGTAACAGTTTAGATCAGCACTGGCGCTGGGCGCATAGTACTTGCGCAGTGGTGCCCAATCGCGACGTTGGCCTAGTAAGCGGAGCCACCGTTTAAACAGCAAGTTTGCGACCGGTAGACTGGGATTGTTTTCAACAAAAGCCATGACTTCTTCACTGGATGCCCGTCGCAATCGACTGCGCAAATCATAGTAAGTCAGGTAAGGCCGCAGGCTATAATTTTCCAGACTGCGTGCGAGCTTACGGAATCCAGCGGTGTTGCCCTGCCGAAGTTTTTCTCGAGCCTCAAAGTAGGTTGCACGCTGTTCGTAGTTGGCATGCGAGGGCGAACCTAGCAGTCCAATGCTTGCGACAACGCTCCACAACAGCAGTAGATGTGAACGCAATGCTAGTCTGCTTTGCCCACACGCACCGCAAGTACGTCGCAACCGGCTCCGTGCAGAACCCCGTTGGCGGTTGAACCCAACAGCAGGGCGAGGCCGTGTCGGCCGTGACTGCCGACCACGATCAAGTCGGCTTGTTCCTGATCCGCAGTTCGCTGTATTTCACTTTCTGGGCGTCCAAAGATAAGATGCTGTCGAGATTCGCTGACGCCCAGTTCGGCTGCAAATTCAGCGAGATGTGCTTTGGCTTGCTCTTGAATCTGTTCTTGCACGGAAGAAAGATCCATGGGAACGTCACCCCCATAAGTCAAACCCAGCGGCTCGATCACATGAACAATATGCAACTCTGAGGAGAATGCCTCAACCAGAGCCATTGCACGTCGTGCTACAAGTTTGGACTCCTCCGTAAGATCGACGGCCAATATGATTTTTTTATATTCAGACATCTTGCACTCTTAAGCCCTTTGGCGCGACGATACATCGACAGGGCGGTACCCTCAAGCACGGAGATTATATCTTGACCGGATTGATTATCATTTTAGTGTTGGCGGTGGTGGTTGGCCCGGTGCTATATCTTGTGCCCAGCGCAAAAGATAAACGCCTGACAGCGCTGCGCTTGTCTGCTCGGCAATTAGGTCTATCTGTGCAGATGACCAGCGTAGCCAAACTAGACCCGCGTGCAGATGAACGGGTCACCGCTGGGGGCAAACACCGCAACCCACAAATAGCGTGCGCGGCCTATCATTTGCCGATTGGTCATAAAGACGTCGGCCGCGAGCGGATGATGCTGCTGAAGTTACCCGAAATCGTGACGGTATCTGTCAACGAGGTTATACCTGGTTGGGCATTGGCAGAGGCCAGTGATCAGTTCTGGGGGCGCTACAACGCGGGAGGTGCGGCGGCTGAGCTGCTGGGGCGTATAGCGCCTGATCTACCTAAAGACTGTTTAGGCTTATCTATCGAGAACCGCACTGTGGCGTGTTACTGGATGGAAAAAGCGCGTGTTGAAGAGGGTACTTTGGAGCAAATTAAAATTGTTTTAGATGTTCTCAAAGAAGATTTTTGCCAGCGGCTGATCCAATCGCCAGAAAGTCAGTCAAATGCAAATAAGTGAAATCAGGGACGCGCAATTTCTTGACAGGGGTGCTTGCCCCGCCTATAAATCGCCGTCCTAGGGGCAGGTTTTGCATCACCGGGAATGCATCCGTGCAAAAACGCTCCGCGCGTTTTATTTAGTACAACAAAATTTGGAGCGACATGGCTCGATCACTGGTCATAGTGGAATCGCCTGCAAAGGCGCGAACGATCAACCGCTATTTGGGTAAAGAGTATGTGGTGAAATCGAGTGTCGGTCATATTCGAGATTTGCCCACGGGTGGTAAAACTTCGGACCCTAAAGCGCGCGCCAAAGAGGCAGCAAAGACCAAAGCTTTGTCGCCGGCCAAGCGAGAAGCGTATAAAAAGAAACGTGCGCGTGATCAGTTGGTTAAGCGGATGGGGGTCAACCCGGACAAGAGCTGGGCCGCTGACTATGAAATACTGCCGGGCAAAGAGAAAGTCGTTGATGAGCTGAGTAAATTGGCTGAGAAGGCTGACACCATTTATCTTGCCACTGACCTTGACCGTGAGGGGGAGGCTATCGCCTGGCACCTGCGTGAAACCATAGGTGGAGATCCGCAACGCTACCGCCGCGTAGTGTTTAACGAGATTACGCGAAAGGCAATTCAGACTGCGTTTGAAGATCCAGGCGAGCTAGACATGGATCGCGTGCAGGCACAGCAGGCTCGACGTTTTTTGGACCGGGTGGTTGGGTTTGAGGTATCGCCGTTACTCTGGGCGAAAGTTGCCAGAGGCCTATCGGCAGGGCGAGTGCAGAGCGTTGCCGCACGTTTAATCGTCGAACGAGAGCGCGAAATTCGGGCGTTTGATCCTGAAGAATATTGGGAAGCGTTTGCGCAATTGTTGCGCGAAGGCACAACCGAAACCATCCGCATGCAAGTGGTTCGGCATCTGGGAGCTAATTTTCGACCCAATGATGAGGCATCTACCCAAATTGCTCTGGCGGCTCTAAAAGCGGCTCAATATCGCGTTATCAAGCGTGAAGATCGACCGACACGCTCACGACCCAATGCGCCATTTATAACATCAACTCTGCAACAAGCAGCGAGCACGCGTTTGGGGTTTTCGGTCAAAAAGACCATGACGATGGCCCAACGTCTTTATGAGGCCGGTTACATCACCTACATGCGGACGGATTCAACCAATCTCAGTGCAGATGCGGTTGCCGGTTGTCGTGCGCATATTGATACCCATTATGGCGCCCCCTATTTGCCGGAGCAGGCCAAGGTATACTCAAGCAAGGGGGATGCACAGGAGGCTCATGAGGCGATTAGACCGTCAAATGTGGGTACTCAAACCAGTCACTTGACCGGCGTAGATCCCGATGCTGTGCGCTTATACGATTTGATTTGGCGTCAGTTTGTCGCCTGTCAGATGACCGATGCACAATATCTGAGCAGTGCAATTACGGTGGGTGCTGGTGACTACGAGTTACGTGTTCGTGGTCGAATTCTTCAGTTTGATGGCTTTACGCGCGTATTGCCGCCGGCTTCTCGTAAAGAAGAAGATACGCCCCTGCCTGACCTTGAGGAAGGTGAAATCCTTGATTTGCATGATGTCGAAGGCATTCAGCATTTTACCAAGCCGCCCCCGCGTTTTGGTGAAGCTTCGTTAGTCAGAGAACTTGAAAAATTAGGGATTGGGCGCCCCTCTACTTACGCCGCGATCATCTCTACGATCCAAGATCGGGGTTATGTGACTTTGATCAATCGGCGATTTTATGCTGAAAAAATTGGCGAATTAGTGACCGACCGATTGTCCGAAAACTTTTCAGATCTCATGGACTATGGTTTTACCGCCAATATGGAGGAGCAACTCGATCAGGTCGCACACGGCCAGGCGAAGTGGAACGAAGTCCTTGATACTTTTTACGGTGATTTTTCGGCCAAGCTTGATCAGGCAAAAGCTGAAGAGGGCGGGATGCGGGCCAATGATCCCACGGATACAGATATTCCGTGTGTGACTTGCGGTCGGGCCATGCAAATCCGTACAGGATCTACGGGTGTATTTTTGGGGTGCTCTGGTTATAGCTTAAAGCCCAAGGAACGCTGCACGGCAACTGTGAACTTAATCCCCGGTGATGAAGCGGTGGATGTCGATTTGGATGCTGAAGGCGAATCGAAGTTACTTCGACGCATGCACAATTGTCCTCAATGTGGGGTCAACATGCTCAGTTATTTGCTCGATGAAGGCCGAAAATTACACATCTGTGGTAACAACCCGGGCTGTGCAGGTTTTGAAATAGAATCCGGTCAATTCAAGATCAAGGGTTATGACGGCCCTGTGTTGGATTGTGACAAGTGCGGCTCGGAAATGCAGTTGAAGTCCGGGCGGTTTGGAAAATATTTTGGTTGCATGGCGTGTAAGAATACGCGGAAATTGTTGCGCAGCGGTGAGCCAGCGCCACCTAAAGCCGACCCTGTGCCAATGCCTGAACTGGCTTGTGAAAAAGTCGACGACTATTATTTGCTGCGTGACGGTGCCTCGGGATTGTTTTTAGCGGCAAGTCAATTTCCTAAAAATAGGGAGACTAGAGCACCCAAGGTCAGCGAACTGATCCCTCATGCAAACGAATTGGATCCAAAGTTCACCTATTTGATGGATGCGCCCGAGCGCGATTCGGATGGTAACTTGGCGATTATTCGCTATAGCCGAAAGACCAAAGAGCAATATGTGCAAACTGAGATTGAAGGCAAAGCCACCGGGTGGCGAGCTTTCTATCAAGACGGTCGATGGGTGGCAGAGCAAGCGCCTGCGACGACAAAAAAATCCGCGGCAGCAAAGAAAACTGCCAAAAAAAAGTCGGTGAAAAAGGCCACAGCTAAGAAACCTGCTGCTAAAAAGTAGCGGCAGGCTTATGTGAGGTTTGCTTGAGGGTCGCTCAGATCTGTTGGCGAATCACACCGACAGACAGCCCTTCGATGGCAAATGATTGCTGCGCGATATCTACTTCAATAGGCTGGTAGGCCGGGTTTTCGGGAAGCAGCAAGATTTGGTTGCGCAGGCGTGTTCGTTGGAAGCGCTTTACGGTCACCTCATCTTCTATGCGGGCGACCACAATCTGCCCGTTAGTCGCATGCTGCGTTTTGTGTACGGCTAAAAGGTCGCCATCAAGAATGCCGGCGTCGATCATGCTGTCGCCCTTTACTCGCAACAGGTAATCGGCCCTTGGTCTGAAAAATCCAGCCGGCATGTCGATATGATCTTCGATATTTTCTTCGGCGAGAATAGGGTTGCCGGCTGCGACGCGCCCGACAATGGGCAGGCCGCTGTTTATATCGTCCGGCAGGCGGATGCCACGCGAGGTGCCAGGAATCATTTCTATCGCACCTTTGCGGGCGAGTGCCTTTAAGTGCTCTTCGGCGGCGTTGGGTGATTTGAACCCTAATTCTGCAGCGATGTCTGCGCGAGTGGGTGGATAGCCGGTATCGATGATGTACTGTCGAATTAATTCAAGTACCTGTGATTGTCGAGCAGTCAAACTCTGCATTTTGATTCCTGTTTAGATATACAGTGAACTGTCACTATATACAGGTATATCGAGATTTGCACAGTGTTTTTATCTCCCTTACTATTCGCCGCCTATCACAATGATGTCGCGCTTTTGAATCACTCAGTTATTCGGACATTGGTTAGGTTGTTCCTTTTGTGGATCTGCTTAGCCTTGCCCTCGACTGCGATGGCGTTAACGCCCGAGCAGCAAGGCCGCAATATTTTCGAAGAAGCCGATCGCCGTAATAGTGGGTACGTTGATTTGGAAGTTGAGTTGCAAATGATTTTGCGCAGTCCGCGTGGCGTTGCCAACGAGCGCTTGTTGCGCATCAAACAACTAGAGATCCCGGATGATGGCGATAAAGTATTGCTGGTGTTTGACTCGCCTGCTGATGTACGCGGTACTGCGCTGTTGAGCCACGCTCACAAAGAGGCGGATGACGACCAATGGGTGTTTTTGCCGGCGCTCAAGCGCGTCAAAAAGATTGCCTCGAAGAATCGTGGAAGCCCTTTTATGGGCAGTGAATTTTCTTATGAAAATTTATCCACGCCTGAATTGGAAAAGTATCATTATCGCTTTCTGGATCAGCAAATGTTGAACGGCGTGTCGTGTTTCCTTGTGGAGCGTTTACCCAAACAAACAAGTTCGGCATACAGTAAAGAGCATTTCTGGATTGATCAGGATGAGTACCGGATTCAGCAGGTAGAATATTTTGACAGCGTTAACCGGCTAGAAAAACGGCTTGTTGTGAGCCAATACAAGCGTTTTGGTAACTACTGGAAAGCGGGCCGCATGCTGATGACTAACTTATTGAGCAAGCGAAGTACCGAACTACTGTGGCGAAATTACCGGTTTTCGGTGGGTTTAGACGAGCGTCGAGATTTTAGTGTCAACAGTATTCGCCGTGCTCGGTAAGCGTTATTTTTTAATTCTCGGGCTACTGCTTGCCTGTCCGATGCCTGCTTATGCAGACCGGGTTGCTTTTGGTGCGTTTGAATCAGCTCAGAATGCCGAAAACTGGGCGGCCAAGCTCTCTGGCCTATTTGATCACAAGATGGTTGTCACGGTGATCGATGATCAAGAGCGTATAATTTATCGGGTAACCTCACAAAATCTGACGGCGCAGGCCTATTCCCGGATGACTCGCAGCGCAACTGCAAGCGGTGTGCGTTACTGGCGGGTAGGTGAAGCGGCGTTGGAAGCATTTCCTGCGCGCGCGGAGAAGTCCCAAGCGGCTGCGCGAATTGTGCCGCCGAGCCCGCCGATTCAGCGACAAATTGGGCAAGGCCAAACTGCTGGACAAATGCAGTGGGATCTCGGCCTGCAGACGCGTTTGTTTGCACATAAGGGGGATTTACAGCAGGACCGCGCGCAACTGAGCGTCAGCGCGCAGCTGGAATATTTTCGGGGCTGGGATAATGATACTCGCAGCATAACATTCACGCCCTTTTTACGCTTGGATAGCCTTGACAGTAAACGTAGCCACGCAGATGTGAGAGAGCTGTTTTATTCCTACATTCAGGACACTTGGGACGTTCATGTTGGCGCTAAAAGAGTGTTTTGGGGGGTCACAGAATTCAACCACTTAATTGACGTGGTCAACCAAACGGATCTCATTGAAAATCTTGATGGAGAGGATAAGTTGGGCCAGCCCATGGTGCAATTCTCGACGGTAAGACCTTGGGGTGTGCTGGATGTCTACGCTTTGTTGGGTTTCCGAGAGAGAACCTACCCGGGTGTTGATGGGCGGTTACGATTACCTTACGAGGTTCTTGATGAGGCGCGCTATGAGTCCGGTGCTGAACAAATGCGTACTGATTTGGCGATACGCTGGTCACATTATTTAGGACCATTTGAATTAGGCCTTCATCATTTCTCGGGAACCAGCCGCGAGCCGATGCTGCTGCCCGAGTACGCTGTGGACAACGAAGTAGTATTGCGGCCTTACTATCCGATTATCGACCAGACGGGTATTGATGCGCAGGCATTTTACGGGGACTGGGCGTTTAAGCTGGAAGGTTTTACCCGATCGGGTTATGGCGATCGTTATGCATCGCTCAGCGGTGGGCTAGAGCGTACATTGGTTGGTGTTTTGGGTAGCCGCGCAGATTTTGGGCTGGTGCTGGAATATTATTGGGATGAGCGCGGTGATGCGGCCGTTAATACCTTGTTTGAACACGACCTTGCTCTGGGTGGACGCTTGAGTCTGAATGATTTTGCAGACACTCAAGCCTTATTGGGTGTGATTTACGATACACAATACCAAGATTACGTCATGACGCTTGAAGCATCGCGTAGGATAGGCAATAACTGGTTGTTGAGCCTTGAAGGACGAGCTTTTGCAGGGGGTAAAGCGCTGCCCACGCCGCTAGGATTAAATGTCTTAGAGGGACCTGATTACAAAAGCGCATGGCTTCAGCAGGATGATTATCTGCAGGTGGAGTTTAAAAAATTTTTATGAAGTGCCTTTTTATTGTCGTAACCATGAGTCAACTAACATGATCGAGACGCTTTATCAGGTTGCCACCACCCATGGCTGGGCGTTAGAGGTTTTTCTGTTAGTTTTGGCGACAGCCGTTGTTCGTTACGTTGTGAAACGAATATTCGACCGCATGGCAATACGTCTGAGCCAAACAAATAATCGCTACGATGATGTTCTGCTTGAGGCTGCGCGCGTTCCGGTCGGGATGGCAATTTGGATCTTCGGTGTCGCCTTTGCAGCAGAGCGGGTCGGTGGCACTGCGCAGGCGGACATTTTTGAATATATCAATCTTTTCCGAGAGGTGGCGCTGGTTTGGTTGTTGACCTGGTTTGCCCTGCGCTTCCTCGACGCGATGGAAAAAAACCTGGTAGATGCGCGTTCAGGTGAGCTGCTCATGGACCTCACAACTGCCAAAGCCATCGGTAAATTGCTACGTGCATCAGTGATTATCACAGGCTTGCTCTTAGTCCTGCAGATTTTTGGTATATCTATCTCCGGTGCACTTGCGTTTGGCGGCATCAGCGGTATTGCAGTCGGGTTTGCCGCGCGTGATTTATTGGCGAACTTTTTTGGTGCGCTGATGTTATTCCTTGATCGGCCGTTTTCCGTCGGCGACTGGATCAGATCGCCGGATCGTGAGATCGAGGGAACGGTTGAGGAAATTGGTTGGCGTTTAACCCGGATACGCACCTTTGATAAGCGGCCCCTTTATGTGCCGAATTCAGTCTTTACCAGTTTAGCGGTGGAAAATCCCTCGCAAATGCTCAACCGCAGAATTTATGAAACGATTGGTTTGCGCTATACCGATATTCATCAGATGCAGCCGATTGTCGATGACGTGAATACAATGTTACGCACACATGAGGCCATCGACAGTGAACAAACCTTGATGGTCAACTTTGTAGAGTTTGGTGCTTCGTCAATCGACTTTTTTGTGTACTGTTTCACCAAGACAACGGTTTGGACTGAATTTCACGCGGTAAAACAAGATGTTTTGCTTAAAATTGCGGACATTATCGAGCAGCACAACGCTGAGATTGCCTTTCCAACCCGCAGCGTGTTGCTCGATTCTATGCCAGATCCGGTGATCAGGTCTGACGCCTGATGATTTCGGTCAGCATTGTTCAACTGCGGGCACGCATTCCATGTACTTTGACTTGAAACAACTGTCGCTGGCATCTTCTGTACCCCCAACTGTTGCCCACGTATATGCCACAGCGGTGCCGGTGCTTAGCCCTAATGAAGTGACCTTTGCGGTTGACCGGCTTGCTGTGCGTCTGACGGTTGATCTGCAAGACCGCCATCCGGTGCTGGTCAGCCTATTGCCTGATGGCTTATTTCTGACCGGTATGTTGATGCGTCGTTTGGTATTCCCGATGCAAATGATTCAGATCACGAGTTTACGTGCGCGCCGGTGGGTGCAGCCAGAGACGAGCGCCAGAAAATCCGGTGATTCTCAACTTATGCCTGCGCTGGGCGGGCGTTTTGTGGCACTGATCGTGGGATCTATGGGCGACCCTCAATTGGGTGAAATTGTCGATGCGCTTGAACATGAGAACCCCAAGTGCCTGCGTATAGTAAGTATGTTTTCAGGCGCAGCGCATACTCGAGAGGCAGATGAGACGGCGCTTTCCTGTCATTGGCAGGGTCATATTGGCAGTGGTCTAGGGTTTGAAGGCCACGGTGCCAATTTGCCAGGGGTTTATCGTTATAAAGCATAAAAAAGCTGGAGATTGTTTATGAGTCGATTGGGCGTTTTTGTTGGCTCTTCACCTTTGGAGACAACAGATTTGCATCCCTGCGCAGACAGACAAACCCCTTGGGGAGATGCCTCGGCCGCGCCAGTACGTCAGCAGTTGGGTGAGCATGAATTGATTTATTTGCGCCGTCATGGAGACCATCATGAGTTTGCGCCACATCAAATCAACTACCGCGCCAATGTCTGGTTGATGCACAGTTTAGGGATTGATGCTTTGGTGGGCACCTACACGGTGGGCGGTATTGATCCGGCTTTAGGCGTCGGGCAACTGGTGGTGCCTGATCAGTTGATAGACTATACGTGGGGGCGGGATAGCACGTTTGACGACAAAGTCCGGCACGCTGAATTTGCCCAGCCGTATGATCAAAACTTAATTGAGCGGCTCACGTCGGTAGATTCTGAGGTGGTAAGAGGTGGCGTTTATGCCGCCACACAGGGCCCGCGCCTGGAGAGCGCCGCTGAAGTGCGCAGGCTTGCGCAAGCAGGCTGCACGGTGGTGGGTATGACGGGTATGCCTGAGCCGGCGCTCGCGCGTGAGTTAGATTTACCTTTTGCGGGTTTGTGCTTGGTGGTAAATCCTGCGTCCGGCGTGAGTGAGCAGGAGATTACGCTGGAGGCAATAGTGGCGGCTTCACGCTCGGGTGCAAAAACCATGCTAACGTTGTTGCATAAGGTCCTAGCTGCTAGCGTTTAACGCCATTTCTGCCAGTTTTAGCCGCTTCGGTACGGGCACGGGATTGATGCGCACAATCACGCCAAACTTGGGATGATCCAGATAATGCAGCTCACCGCTACGCAGGCGCCGACTCTCTTGCATGATCATATAGTTATTAATCGGAAGCGCCGGAGGGGATTGCGCCGGAAAAGCTTGCGGGGCTAACCCTAGAGTATCAGCGTTGTACCAAAGCGTTGGAGAGAAATGTAAGTACCGCTCGACGGTCACGCTGATGAACCCTTCGAGCTTGGGTAACCCTAAGGCGGTTAGACCCGCTGAGGAGTCAAGTTCATTAGTGAAATAGATGGGTTGTGCAGCGTTGCGCGGAGGCACTGGCTGGCGCCATCGACGGTGGATTAGCGGGCGTAGATCTCTCTGTCGGTTCAGCGCTGTAAATTCCGATCTGAGCGTGAGATCGCTCAACCATAAGTAACTGGTTTGGTAAAGTAACGCCTCGAAATCGGCGACTTGGCTGATAAATTTTTCTTCGTCTGAGGGTTCAGACTCCGCACTTATGTCGGCGCCGAGTTCTACAGGCGGTTGATCGAAGCGCGGGGCAAGCAGCACCAGCGGCTGGTTGGTAGTGGTCAAGGGGGAGATAATCTCGATGTCTAGCGCGGGTAGTTCCAAATCCTCCGGCAAATCTGGTGTGCGCGGTTCGTCTGGTTCGAGTTCCTCTGCGGGGTAAGCTTCAGCGAAAAAGGCATCGATATCAGCGCTAAAGTAATCGTCCATCAGCGCCTTTTTTTGTTGCGCCCGCAACAGGTTAGGGTGAATTGGATCCTTGTCTGGAAATAGCGGATAGCCCAGGCAATACTCTAACGCCGGTGCTATCGGGGCTGCATTGCTATCCATTACAGAGGCGGTCAAAAAGCCAGTTGCAATCAGGTTGTCGGGCCAGCTGCGTTGCTTTGTCTGGATTAAGTCCTCCGCAGTATTAACGTCTAATACATTCAATCGTTCGAATACGATCAGTTCGATGTCAAACCAGCGCGATTCAAGCAAGTCTTCCACTGCAAAGCTTTGCGGTTGTGCGTGTGTCGCAGTTGCGCCCAAGATAGCGACAACAAGGCCCACGATCAGCAAAATCGATTTCATTAAGTTGCTGCCCCCAATTATGGTGATAGACGCTCCAGTAGTTCCTGACAAAACTTAACTCGTTGGTTGAAATCGTCCAACGATTGACTGATTCGCAGTACCGACGCCCCCTCAAGTCTAAAACTATTTGGTTGCTTTTGAACCAAGTTTACGATTTTTAAAGGATCAACGTGCGTCTGGTCACTGAATTCTAATTTGCCGCGTTCCTCACCCATATCTAGTTTCCGGATTCCCAGTTGTTGACTGGATAACTTCAGTCCGGTCACAGCAAAAAGTCTTTTCAAAGGCTCTGGCAGTAGGCCAAATCGGTCGATCATCTCTACTTGCAGATCGTCCAAGGCTTGTTGCGTGGCGGCGCCGCTGATACGTTTGTACAAGATTAATCGTGTGTGAACATCAGGCAGGTAGGATTCCGGAATTAGAGTGGGCGCATGTAAGTTAACTTCTTGGCTAACCGGTTCCCAGGCGCTTTCAATGTTAGGAACTTGACCGGCCCGGAGTGATTCGACCGCTCGATTTAATAAATCCATGTACATTGAAAAGCCGACAGATTCAATTTGCCCAGATTGATCTTGACCGAGCAGCTCGCCCGCGCCTCGAATCTCCATGTCGTGAGTGGCCAAAGTGAAGCCGACGCCGAGTTCACCGGCAGCCTCAAGCGCATCTAACCGTTTTACCGCGTCTCTGGTCATGGCTTTCGGGTGCGGTGTCAGCAGAAAGGCGTAGGCCTGACGGTGACTTCTGCCGACACGACCGCGAAGTTGATGTAGCTGTGCTAAACCAAATTTGTCCGCTCTTTCGATAATGATGGTGTTGGCATTGGGGACATCTAGGCCCGTTTCGATAATGGTTGTGCATACCAAAACGTTCAGGCGCCGATGGTAAAAGTCAGCCATAACCTGCTCTAACGCGCGTTTGGGCATTTGCCCATGACCAATACCGATGCGTGCCTCGGGCACCAAGGCGGCGATTTCTTCTGCGACTGTGTTGATGCTTTGAACCGCATTGTGTAGATAAAATACTTGGCCACCGCGCAGGAGTTCGCGGCCAATGGCCTCTGCGACCTGATGATTTTGTTTTTGTTGAACAAATGTTTTGATCGACAGACGTTTGGCGGGCGGCGTTGCAATGATCGAGAGGTCTCGTATTCCCGAAAGAGACATGTTTAAGGTGCGCGGAATTGGGGTTGCGGTTAGTGTCAAAATATCGACCTCTGCGCGCATTGCCTTGAGGCGTTCTTTCTGGCGCACGCCAAAGCGATGCTCTTCGTCGATGACGATCAGACCTAAATCTTTGAATTTAAACGTATTGCTCAGCAGCTTGTGGGTGCCAATTAAAATATCAACCTTGCCGCTGATTGATTGGGCCGCTATGGCGTCGAGCTCAGGTTGCGAGCGCAGTCTTGAGATTGTCTCTATGGCAATGGGCCAGTTTGCAAATCTGTCTTTAAAAGAATCGAAATGTTGCTGTGCCAGAAGTGTAGTAGGCACAAGTACAGCCACCTGCTTGTTGTTTTGTACGGCTAAAAAAGCGGCACGCATGGCGACCTCAGTTTTACCAAAGCCAACATCACCACAGATCAGCCGATCCATCGCGCGGACGGTGGTCATATCCCTCACCGTATCGTCGATGGCGCCTTGTTGATCTAACGTAACTTCGAAGGCAAATTCATTGGCGAAGGCTTTGTAATCATCTTCGTTAAGTTCAAAACGGTAGGAGGTGCGCAACTCTCGGCGCGCATAGATGTCCAGCAACTCTGCAGCGACGTCAATGACTTTCTCTGCGGCCTTGCGTTTAGCTTTTTCCCAATGATCAGAACCAAGACGATGTAGCGGCGCATTTTCTTCATCAGATCCCGCATAACGGCTGATCAGGTGCAGCGAAGTCACCGGCACATAGAGCTTGTCCTCGTCTGCATAGAACAACGTTAAAAATTCATGTGTATCCCCGTTGATTGTGAGCGTTTGTAATCCCTGATAACGGCCCACCCCGTGATCAATATGCACCACAGCAGCACCGACACTGAGTTCGGTAAGATTTTTTACGATCTGATCCGGATCAAGTATTCGTCCGCCGGATTCCCTGCGGGGGTCGGCCTGGCGGGTACCCAATACGTTGCTTTCGGTGATGACGATGCAGTCGTCGACGTGCAGCCCTTCGTCAAAATTTGCGAGCGTAATGCAGTGATTTTGACTGGATTTAAACGCCTCGAAAGAGTCGATGATTTGCGTCGAAACGCCCGCTTTTTGCAGCAGTTCATCAAACATTTCTCGTCGGCCGGCAGACTCCGCAACAAATAAGACCGGCTGATTTACTGCTTCGAGAAAACGGTGGAGTTTTTCAGCCGGATGCGCGGTGCGGGCATTAAATTCCAGATCAGGCAATTTGTGGCTAAAAAACTCGATATTGTGTTTTCCAGGCTGGCTACTGAGTTCGATTCGCGGGTGTTGATTTAGATGGTGGAAAATTTCTTCCATGACCAAAAACAGTGAAGTGGGTGGCAGGATCGGTCGTTCGATGTCATGCCCAAGGGCATCATAACGCGATTGCGTTTCTTGCAAATTATGCTCTGCCGCCTCAATGACACCTTCTTCCACCACAATAAGAACGTTTTCCGGGAGGTAGTCGAAGAGAGTACCTAGCTGGGGAAAGAAAAAAGGCAGGTAATATTCAATGCCGTTGGGAGCGATTTGGCTCGATACGTCTTGATAAACGCTGCACCTGCGTACATCCACATTGAACGCGTGGTGCCAGCTATCTCTAAAGTGTGTGATGGCACCGGCATCAAAGGGAAATTCTTTGGCCGGTAATAGTTGCAACGCGGAAATTTTTTCCACGGTGCGCTGGCTTTCTGGATCAAAAGTTCTCAGTGAATCAATCTCTCGATCGAATAGATCGATACGCACGGGTAATTCTGCACCCATTGGGTAAATGTCCATAACCGCCCCGCGGACCGCATATTGCCCGCGCTCGGTCACCGTATCGACATTTTGATACCCGGCACTATCCAGCTTTAGGCGCTGCTGCTGAAGATCGAATGCTTGCGCTTCCTGCAGGTCAAAGGCTGCGCCGTCGAGATAGCTCCGGGGTGCGATGCGTTGCATCAGTGTGGTGACGGGAACGGTCAGCACCCCGCGGGACACATTAGGCAGCTTGTGAAGAGTGGCGAGCCGCTCGGAGATGATATCCTGATGCGGTGAAAATGCGTCGTAAGGTAGGGTTTCCCAGTCTGGAAAATGCAAGGGGGTATGCGTGCCGCCCTGGAAGAAGCGTACCGCCTCCTGCCAACGCTGTGCTCTGGCGGAGTCGCGGGTGAGCACTAAAACCAGGCCATCCCAAGCCTCGGTCAGTTCGCTGACGGCCAGCGCATCAGCAGCGTCTTTAAGGCCATGCCAAGTGATGCGTTGTCCGGGCTTTTGTGGGATAGCGCCGCGGATCTCCGTTAATATTTTGCTGGAAATCAGCTGTGCGGATTGTTTAGGTAGTGTTGAGTTAGCCAAAGTATAACCACGTCCAGTGCAGTGTTGTGTCGGTCAGCGGGCGGGTATTCTAGCGTTCCCAAGAGGTTCTGTGACGATGATACAACAAACAATTCGGTATTTTTTTATCCTGTTGATCGCACTAGGGATTTATTTGCTCGGCTATTGGCAGGGTCAAGGCCGTCCTGACTGGTCGACTATTGTTAGCTTTAGTGGGGCAGAGCAGCCCGGCGCTGCTCCACTCTCTGCTTCGCCTATCGATCAAAAAAATCCGGAAGGTAGATTAGAAGTGGACCTTGAATCCGACCGGATAGACTCGCTCGATCAATTGTTGGACAAACTGGATTGGACAGGGCTATTAGATCAGATCGCCTCGGATCCCAACCGCGTGACAACTGAGTTTGGCGCGCGGTTGCTCAGTCAAATGCAGCAAGCGTTTAACAAGTATGATGCACCGGTAATGCGCGCCGTTTTGCGTGCCTATCTTGAGGTTTATCCGGGTGATATCGCGGCGCTGTTTCTATTGAGTGACCTGCAGCAGACAAGCGGCCTGCGTGAACAGGCATTGGAGACGCTTTTCGACGTCTTGGGCGGGATAATCACCACGGCTCAAGGTCAACGCGCGCGTCGCGAAGTCGATCTGATTATCAGCGTGATCGACAACGAATTGCGGGCGCGAGGAGCGTTGGCGGAGCGTGAAGCGTTTTGGCGTCAGATAACCCAGCGGTATACCGCAAGTGATCGTTATCGTTACCAGTGGTCTGTTAGCCTGGCGGCGCTGCAACAGTGGGATATGGCCCGGCGGGTGCTGATGGAAACGGGCACCAGCGATATTGCTCAGGTAATGTTAGACAATCTGGCAGCGCGGATCGATAACGCTCAATTTGGGTTGCGTTTCACTCGTGATGAAGACCGTTTGCTAGCGATGGCCTCAGCACACAATGGCGCTTCGCTCACGTTGCTTGTTGATACTGGTGCAAATATGACCAGTTTGACAAGGCAAGCACTGCTGGCCGCTGGCGCACAACCGCTGGAGGGAGTGGTGCGCATGCGCACCGCAGGTGGGGTGGTCGAAACGGGGGTGTTTCAAGTTGCGCAATTGAAAATCCAGGGCCAACTGTTTACTGATGTTCGCGTACTGGAGCTGCCGGTGACGCTTCCGGGCCTTGATGGCTTGCTCGGTTTAGACATCATTAATCAACTTTCAGCGAACCCTATGGGCCTGGATTGAGGGTGTTTTAAGCGCAGATCGCCTACTGCTTTAAAAAAACTGACTTCTCGCACGCTTCTGACCTTGCAGGGGCTAGCCATGGGGTGTGCAACGAGCTAAAGTTTCGCTTTCAATCTAGAGAATCCCAAGTCTCGCGTGCGAATTCATTTTGTTCTCGGCGAGACGTCTTTTTGTTATGCAACCAACAAAGATTCATGATCCTGATTACTTTCACAAAGTGGTCGACTGTCAATGGGCGTGTCCGGCTCATACGCCCGTCCCCGAATATATACGTCTGATAGCCCAAGAGCGCTATTCAGAAGCCTATATGCTTAACTGGGATTCCAATGTTTTCCCTGGGGTCCTCGGGCGTACGTGTGATCGTCCCTGTGAGCCGGCCTGCCGGCGGGTAAGAACGGAAGAAAAACCTGTTGCCATCTGTCGACTCAAGCGGGTGGCGGCGGACAATAAAGGCGATATTTCTGACTATCTACCGCGCGTGCCCAAAGTTAAAAATGGCAAAAAAATTGCTCTGATCGGCGCGGGTCCAGCATCACTTGCTGTGGCCAGAGATCTTCTGCCACTGGGATATGAGGTGCACCTGTTCGAAAAAGACCCGGTCGGTGGCGGCATGATGCGCAGTCAAATCCCGAGTTTTCGGCTGCCGGAATCGGTGCTCAATGAAGAGGTTGACCAGATTCTGAACATGGGAGTTGAGTGTCACTTCGGACACGAGATTTCAAGTATGAAAGCAATGCTTGAACAGAATTTTGATGCCTACTTCATTGGTACAGGCGCGCCCCGCGGCCGTGACCTGGAGTTGCCGGGTCGTGCTGAGGTTGATGACCAGATACACATCGGTATCGATTGGCTGTCCAGCGTTGCGTTTGGTCATATTGAGCGCATCGAAGGCAAAGTAATTGTGATGGGCGGAGGAAATACGGCGATGGATTGTTGTCGCACGTCGCTTCGCCTTGGTGCTGACAGCGTTTCAGTGGTCGTGCGTTCTGCGTTTGAGGTAATGAAGGCCTCGGAATGGGAGAAAGAAGATGCCATGCGCGAGGGCATCCCCATTATTAATAATCGCCCACCCAAAGAGTATGTGCACGAGAATGGCAAATTAAAAGGCGTTCTCTTCGAATGCGTGGAGCCTGTCAAAGGTGAAAACGGGCGTTTGACCTACGTGCCCACGGGAGAACCTGACGTTCTTATTGAGGCTGATCACATATTGATGGCCATTGGTCAGGACAACCACTGCCCTTGGATTGAGCGTGATCTGGGCTTGGAGTTCGACAAGTGGGACTGTCCGGTGCTGGACGAAGTGACCTTCCAATCAACACATCCGAAAGTTTTCTTTGGCGGGGACAGTGCATTTGGTCCTGAAAATATCATTTGGGCATCCGCGCACGCCCATCAGGCGGCCATAAGTATCCATTTGTTTTGCCAAGGCAAAGATTTGAAGCAAGACCGCCCACCGCGCGGGGTTAATTTGCTGTCGACTAAAATGGGTGTGCATGAGTGGGCCTATGATGCAGAACATGATGCGTCCGTGCGTAACTTGGTGCCACTTGTGGAACAGCAAACGGCATTGGCAGACGTTAAAGTTGAAGTAGAACTTGGCTTCGACCCAGCTTTAGCTGCAGCGGAAGCGCAACGGTGTCTGAATTGTGATGTGCAAACCGTATTCACCGAAAAGTTATGTATCGAGTGTGATGCTTGCGTGGATATCTGTCCGATGGACAGTATCTCCTTTGTGAACAACGCCGACGAATCCCAATTGCGGCTCAGGCTGAGTGCCCCGGCACTCAACACCGAGCAAGATCTATATGTGTCCACGGATCTCCCGACTGGTAGAGTTATGGTGAAAGATGAAGACGTCTGCTTGCATTGCGGATTATGTGCTGAACGCTGTCCGACCAACGCTTGGGATATGCAGCGCTCTATTGTTCACGTGCCACAACTGGGGTCTTTTGCAGAATGAGTGTGAGCTATAACGATTTTGTAATTCGCTTTGCGAATGTCAACGGTTCGGGTTCCGCAAGCGCAAACGGCATGTTTGCCAAAGCGTTGTTTAGAATGGGGATCCCGGTTGCGACGCGCAATATATTTCCTTCTAACATTCAAGGCTTACCCACTTGGTTTGAGGTCCGCGTCAGTGAAAAAGGGTATCTGGGGCGCCGCGAAGGCGTAGACATCATGGTCGCAATGAATGCAGAAACCTTCGTTGAAGATGTCGCGTCCGTCAGCCCCGGTGGTTATTTGGTTTACGACAGCTCCAAGCCTCTGGCCAAGCATTTACAGCGCGATGACGTCATCGAGATTGGCATCCCTATCGCGACCATGCTCTTACCAGAGTACAGCGATCCCAAGCAGCGCAGCTTGTTTAAAAACATCACCTATCTAGGCGCGCTTGCTGGCTTGTTGAATATCGATTTTGATGTGATTACAGGCATGGTAGCTACGCAGTACAAAGGCAAAGATCAGTTGATTGCGCCGAACATTCGCGCTTTAGAGTTGGGGCGCCAGTTCGCTTTTGACTATTTACAAGCGCCTTTGCCTTTGCAAGTTCGCGCCTCAGACCAAGTCGGCGATCGCATCATGGTAGATGGCAATATGGCAGCAGGCCTTGGGTCGATATATGGGGGGGCTTCAGTATGCGCGTGGTATCCGATAACACCCTCCACTTCGGTGGCGGAGGCGTTCGAAACCCACGCTAATCGTTTGCGTATTGATCCGGAAACGGGACAAAAGAATTTTGCCATTATACAAGCTGAAGACGAATTGGCTGCAATCGGCATTGTTATTGGGGCGGCCTGGAACGGTGCGCGTTCCTTCACTGCAACTAGCGGCCCAGGGATCTCGTTGATGTCCGAGTTTCTGGGATTGGCCTACTTTGCAGAAATTCCTGCCGTATTATGGGATATTCAAAGGGCAGGGCCATCAACGGGTATGCCGACCCGTACTCAGCAAAGCGACATCGTGGCGTCTGCGTTTGCTTCCCATGGCGACTCAAAGCATGTGCTTCTGTTTCCTTCAACACCGAAGGAGTGTTTCGACTTTGCAGCTCAGGCGTTGGACTTGGCTGACCGTTTGCAAACACCCATTATTGTCTTGAGCGATTTGGAACTGGGCATGAACGATAATCTCAGTGAGCCCTTTGAATGGGACGACAGCCGCCGCTACGATCGGGGTAAAGTGCTCAACGCACAAGAATTAGACGAAGTTGAAGTGTTTGGACGATATTTAGACGTTGATGGTGACGGTATCGGTTATCGAACTTATCCGGGCACCCACCCTGAGAAAGGTGCGTTTTTCACCCGAGGTACCTCTCGAGATGAGTTCGCTGCCTATACCGAATCGCCTGAAGTGTACGAGAAAAATATGATCAGGTTGCTGAAGAAATGGCATACCGCAGCAGAACTGGTACCCGCCGCGGAAATAGCGACGTCAGCGCAACGTGTGGGTGTGATTTACTTCGGCACGACCGCATTGCCAATGCCTGAAGCGATGGATCAGCTACGCGATGAAGGTATCGAGCTTGATGCTTGTCGTATTCGGGCATTTCCATTCGGTGCGGAAGTGGCAGAGTTTATTGAAAACCATGAAATTGTGTTTGTTGTGGAGCAAAACCGGGACGCGCAAATGCGCATGTTGTTAATCAACGAGTTGGAGTGTAATCCAAAACAGATGATTGCTATAAACTATTATGCGGGCTTGTCGATTTCGGCAAATTTCATTGTGAGTAGCATCACTGACTACTATCAAGCCAACAAACTGGCACGCCTGACGGAGGTTCAGTCATGACATTTGTGGTCAAACCACGCACGCATCATCCTAGACTGCCGCTTAATGATCTAGGTCTGACCCGGCGCGACTATGAAGGCTCGGTGTCTACTTTATGCGCCGGATGTGGGCACGATTCCGTCAGCGCGGCCATCGTCCAGGCCTGCGCGGAATTGTCGTTGCCGCCGCACCGTTTTGCGAAAGTATCCGGGATCGGTTGTTCTTCAAAAACGCCGAGCTATTTCCTGAATAAGTCACATGGCTTTAATTCGGTTCATGGACGCATGCCGTCAGTGATGACCGGTGCGAATCTGGCTAACCGCGACCTTCATTTCATAGGTGTCTCTGGTGATGGCGATAGTGCGTCAATTGGAATGGGGCAGTTCGCTCATATCATGCGCCGCCGTATAAATATGCTCTATATTGTTGATAATAATGGAACTTATGGTCTAACAAAGGGCCAGTTTTCAGCGACGAACGATAAAGGTTCAACGTCGAAGAAGGGTGCTCCAAATCTTTATGAACCAATTGATTTAGTCACGATGGCGATGCAGATAGGCGCCAGTTTTGTCGCGCGCAGTTTCTCTGGTGACAAGCAGCAATTGGTACCGCTGATTAAAGCGGGCTTAAAACACAAAGGCATGGCGTTTATCGATGTGGTTTCTCCCTGTGTTGCGTTTAATAACCATCAGGGGTCGACAAAAAGCTATGAGCATATCCGGCAGCACACAAAAAACGTGGTCGACGCTGATTACATACCGGTTCATCAGGAAATTACTGCTGATTACCGGCCCGGTACGCGCGAAGACGTGAATATGCCCGACGGCACAACCCTGAAGCTTTACAAGCTCGATGAAAACTACGACGTCCATGATCGAGTGGGAGCGTTAAATTATATTCAGCGCCGCCAGGAGAGCGGGGAAGTGGTTACGGGACTGCTCTACGTTGATCCAGAAGCAGCCGATTGCCATGAAATCATGGATACCGTTCAAAGGCCGCTTAACGAATTGAATGAGCCGGAATTATGCCCCGGGCAAGATAAACTCGACCTTATTAACGATAGCTTCCGTTAGTCGCCTTTGGCAACATTGGCAGCAGGACTGCTGCCAACCGCTGCGTAGCGCAGGTGGTTAGGCGTCACAAAATACGATTTGTTTGATTGCTCGGTGAAAGCCGGCGTCTATAATGCGTGTTCGCGGGTTCGGCCCGTCTAATGCAACAATTAAAAGGATGTAATGTGGCACTACCGACCTTAGATGATTATTTTCCTGATTGGAAAGAGCGCGAAGCTTTGGCTGAGGCGATGATTCCGATGATCGGTCGGCTGTACCGCAATAACGTTGTGGTCTATTGCTATGGGCGAGCCCTGTATAATCAGAACGTCACACAGTTGATGAAAACACATCGCTACGTGCGTCAGATTGCTAAGAATGAACTTTCAGAGTTTGAAAGTTATCCGATTTTGGAGGCGATGGTGGCGCTGGAGCTTGGTCCGAGTCATATCGATGTCGGGCGTCTTGCCAGTAAATTTATGGAGGAATCAGCGGATTCTGAAATCAGCGCGGAGGCCTTTGTCCAGCGGGAGTGTGCTCAAGTCATCGGTCGACATGTGCCGCCACTACCTGAACCGCAAGATGTTGTATTGTACGGATTTGGCCGCATTGGTCGTTTACTGGCCCGTTTGCTCATCGAAAAGACCGGCAGCGGTGCGCAGTTGCGGCTGCGTGGCATTGTTGTGCGCAAGGGCAGTGACGACGACTTAATCAAGCGCGCCAGTCTGCTGCGTCGAGATTCTGTGCATGGCGGGTTTCAAGGCACGCTGCGAGTTGATGAAGAAAACAGCTGTATCATCGCCAATGGCAACGTCATTCGCGTGATATACGCGAACAAACCTGCAGAAGTGGATTACACCGCTTATGGTATCCACAATGCCATCATTATAGACAACACGGGTGCTTGGCGTGATGAAGCGGGGCTGGGTGAACACCTTAAAGCGAAAGGTGCAGCAAGGGTCATTGTAACCGCGCCAGGCAAGGGTGAGATCAAAAATATTGTCGCGGGAATTAACAGCCATGATGTTACGCCGCAGGATACGATCTTGGCTGCAGCCAGTTGCACGACAAATGCCATAGTGCCCGTGATGAAAGCAATGAACGATGAGTACGGAATCGTTTCCGGCCACATGGAAACGGTTCACGCGTATACCAATGATCAAAACCTAATCGATAATTATCATTCGAAAAACCGACGCGGGCGGGGTGCGCCGTTAAATATGGTCATTACGGAAACGGGAGCCTCCTCTGCCGTGGTGCGTTTGTTGCCCGAGCTGGATGGCAAGCTCACTGGAAATGCAATACGCGTGCCTACGCCCAACGTTTCGCTGGTTATCCTTAATCTTGCGCTCGAACGTGACATTGAGCCTGCCGAGGTGAGTGAATTTCTGCGAAACGTCAGCTTGAACAGCGATTTGCAGCGCCAAATTGACTTTACAACCTCCCCGGATGTTGTTTCGTCAGACTTGGTTGGCAACCGTCACGCCTGTATTGTTGATGGTGAAGCAACGATAGTAAAAGGTAACAATGCGGTGCTTTACGTCTGGTATGACAATGAGTTTGGATATGCATGCCAGGTTGTTCGGGTGGTACAAAAATGGGCAGGCATCTCCTATCCAGTCATTCCCAATGTCGCTGATATGCTCGGGTTTTAGACTGCCTGTGCCGCTCAGCCCTTCCGCCAAGGGTATAAAATGAACGTTAGAACGCGTATTGCGCCGTCGCCGACGGGCGACCCTCATGTCGGCACCGCCTATATGGCGCTGTTTAACTGGGCGTTTGCCAGACACTACGGTGGTCAATTCCTACTTCGTATCGAAGACACAGATACCGCGCGTAGTACACCAGAGTCTGAAGCATCTATTTTTGCAGCATTGCAGTGGCTCGGGCTCGATTGGGATGAAGGTCCCGATGTGGGCGGGGCGGCAGGCCCGTATCGTCAGAGCGAACGCAGAGAGATTTATGCGCAGTACGCCCAACAACTGGTTGACCGCGAACAGGCGTTTTATTGTTTTTGTACCAAAGAGCGCTTAGATCGAGTCCGCAGCGAGCAACAAGCCGCGAAACAAACAACCCGCTACGATGGCTGCTGCCTTGGCCTGACAGCTGATGCGGTTGCGCAGCGTGTCGCAGCAGGAGAAGAGCATGTCATCCGCATGTGTGTTCCTGATGTGGGTGAGTGTACTTTTGAGGATGAGTTGCGTGGTCCAGTGACAATACCGTTTAGTCAAATCGACATGCAGGTGCTGGTGAAAAGCGATGGTATGCCCACTTACCACCTGGCAGTTGTTGTCGACGATCATTTAATGGGGATTACGCACATTTTGCGTGGTGAAGAGTGGCTTAACTCCGTGCCGAAGCATGTGTTGCTTTATCAGTATCTGGATTGGCCGATGCCTAAGCTGTTGCATTTACCGCTGCTGAGAAATCCTGATTCAAGCAAGCTGTCCAAGCGCAAAAATCCAACGAGCATTCTGTATTATCGCGACGAAGGGTTTCTGCCAGAAGCGTTGCTGAACTATCTGGGCATGATGGGATGGTCTATGCCTGATGAAAGCGAGATATTTACGAAAGCACAGATGGTCAAGGCTTTTGATGAAAAACGCATTTCCGTGGGGGGACCAATTTTTGATCAAGCTAAGCTGGCTTGGTTGAACGGGCAGTACTTACGTCAATTGTCTGCATCAGAATTTATTGCTCAGACCCAGTCATGGATGTTCAATCAGGACCGGTTAAGTCATTTGATTCCGCTGGTGCAGGAGCGGGTGGAAAAATTTTCCGATCTTGCACCACTGGTTGATTATCTGGTTGGCGCGCGTAAAACGTTGACGCCGGATAACTTTTTGCACAAGACGTTAGATCGCGATGCTAATGTAAAAATCTTGCATCATACTTCTGCCTTACTGGATGATTTGCGGCATTGGGAGCGCGAGGCGATCTTTGAGTTGTGCCAAGATCTTGCGCAGGCGCTGGATCTCAAATTCCGAGATTACCTATTTCCTCTTTTTGTAGCAATTAGTGGTCGTGGTGTTTCGTTGCCCTTATTCGATTCTCTGATTTTCCTTGGGCCCGACTTGAGCCGTGCGCGGATCAGGGGGGCTTTGGATGCGTTTTCCGTTTCTGGCAAGGAGCGTAAACGCTTGGATAAATCGCTCGTAAAAGTGACGGCACTTTTGAGTTCAGGGCAGTGATCGGTGATCGGCCTAATGTCTGTATTGACAGTGCGCGGCTGCCTATCTAAGATCACGCGCCTGCATGGGGGCCATAGCTCAGCTGGGAGAGCGCGTGAATGGCATTCACGAGGTCGGGAGTTCGATCCTCCCTGGCTCCACCACTTCTGATCGGTAAATTTATGGTTGGTAACAGCCTAATGATTAGAATTTCAACGGTTTACAGGCAATCAAAATGGCACAAAACCTGACCAATCCACCGGGATGGGTAGGCGACACAGATGCGCTAAAGAGAGATTTTGTGTTTAAAGATTTTGTTGATGCCTTTGGTTTCATGGCGCGAGTAGCATTATTAGCCGAAAAAGCAGACCACCATCCGCAATGGCTAAACGTTTATAATAGGGTCAGCATCGTGCTGACGACTCATGATGCGGGCAACCGCGTGACAGATAGAGATGTTGCGCTGGCCATCGCCATAAATGGGTTAATGGAGCCAGAATTCTGATAAAGTTAACGCGACTTGGCACGGACATGTGTCCGATTACCGTCTCATCGACCTCACTTCAACCCCAACTATAAGGATAAAAAATGCCCAAAATTACTTACATTGAACACAACGGCAAAGAACACACCGTACAGGCTGAAGTTGGCGTAAGCGTGATGAATGTTGCACTGGATAATTTAGTGCCTGGTATTGATGCGGATTGCGGTGGCGAGTGCTCGTGCGCCACCTGTCATGTGATGGTCGCGCCATCGTGGATGGATGTTGTTGGCGAACCGGGTGAGGCGGAAGAATCTATGTTGGATCTCAATCCTGAACGTCAGGCAAACTCAAGATTGGCGTGTCAAATTCCAGTGGTTGATGCACTTGATGGTTTGGTGGTCGAGCTGCCTGAATTCCAATTCTGAAGCATTATGGACGGGCGGCGGTGATGGCTCTGCATTCGCCGCAGATGAACATGGGTGAACGTGCCCGAGTTGTACAGATGACGTCTTCCCTTAGCGCCTGATGTAGTGAGCTATTTGAACCTCTTCGCCACAGTCAGCGTAATCGCCTAGGCTGCGTTGTCGCCTGAATTCTCCCCAGTTGATGCTGTGGTATCGAGGGGGCTCAGTTGGGGAGCACACGCTTCCTAGGGGCGCATAATCATAATCGTAGCTTGGATTTAAAAAGTAGGGAATGCTTAAGCGGCTGACCTCTTGGTGAGCAAGTACGCGATGCAGCGGCGCACAATAGCGATCATTTGACCACACCTGGGCGATATCTCCGAGATTGACCAATACGCCCTGATCCGGCGGGGTGATGGTATGCCAACGCGAATCGCGGAAGATCTGCAGTCCCGGTTGCTGATCGGTGAGCAGAATCGTAATGGCACCAGCGTCGGTGTGATGGCTGATGCCCAGCTCACCTTTGGTAGAATTTGTCGGTGCATGTGCACTTGCCGGGTTTGGGCACGGTGGATAGTGGTTTAAGCGTAAAAAACTACTGTGTGGGTCAAAAGCGGCAGGAAGATCAGCTCGAGTGCCCAAGGCCTGGGCCATAAGACCCACCAATTGCAGCGCCATTTGGTGCATATCTTGGCTTAGCAGTGTCATTGTGGACTTGAAGTGGCGCGTATCTGGCCACTGTGGGATGCCGCGCTGGCGTGGGCGAGCATCTGTAGGTGGACCGATGTCTAGAATTTCTTTCCAATCTTGTTTGTTTTTGGTGAGTTCTGCGTCGTAGAAGCCCCACATATTGTCAGGCGTACGCCGTATTTCATTTTTCTTTGACTTGTTTTGTGCAAAAAACTCGCGGGCAAATAGTAGCGCGTTGGCGTGCCGTTGTGTGGTCAGATTGTGCCCGGTCAGCGCAAAGGCACCCCAAGATCGGCAGGCAAGATCGAGTGCTTTCACGTCTGGTTTTTGAAGGTTAATGATGGGCAGTTTCATTGGCCGAATTATAACGTGTTGAATGCCTTGGCAGGATAACGTAAGTTGATCAAATCCTACATCCTAGGCGCCGACTCGGATTCATCACCTTGAGTTGATCGAGCCTGGCGCTGCCCATTTGACCAGGAAAAATATACAGGGGGAACGATGACTGAGGCCCAGAAAGATATCGATAACTACGAGCTTGTTTCTATTTATCATCTGAATAAAGACGATCAAGAGCAGTTACTTATGGCGCAAAAAGAGTGTGTCTTTAACTGGTGTACTAAGGACAGTTGGCCCATGGGGGTGATTATGTCTTACATTTGGCGAGACGGCCGCATCTGGCTTACCGCGGGTGCTCACCGGCATCGCATCAGTGCTGTGCGGCGCAACTCAAAAGTTTCGATCGTCATTACCAGTACCGGAACGGACATGGGGCCGGGCAAGACCATCACGTTGAAAGGTAATTGTATTGTGCACGAGGATCGGAAAACCAAGGCTTGGTTTTACCCTGATTTTGCTCGGGCATTGCGAGGTGAGGCCGAAGCAGCAGAAAAATTCGAAACCTTCTTAGATAGTCCGTTACGCGTTGTCCTTGAAGTTGTGCCGGAGAAATGGATTACCTACGACGGTGCAAAAATGCGGGCTCACGGAGAGGGCACATTAGATCTTTCGGAATTGGCTGAGCCGTTGGAGAGTGATACGGCGCGGCTTCGGGCCGAGTTGGCGCGACGTAAGCTCACCTAAACGGAGTAAATTCACACAACAGATCGAGGCAGATATGCCATTTTATGACCGCGCAGGCGCCAAAATTTATTTCGAAACCTATGGTAAGGGTCCGCCGATACTATTGCTTGCGCCCGGTGGAATGAAGTCGGCAATCAGGTTTTGGCAGAACGCGCCTTGGGACCCGATTGCACTGCTCGCGCAGAACTATCATGTTGTGGTTATGGACCAGCGCAACGCCGGACAAAGTTATGGTGCGGTAACTGCAGCCGATGGCTGGCATACGTATGCAGCAGACCAGCTCGGATTGATGGATCATTTGGATATTCAACGCTTCCATGTCGCTGGCATGTGTATTGGTGGGCCATTTGCTTTGGGCCTAATCAAAGCTGCGCCTGAGCGCGTTGTGTCTGCGACGTTGCTGCAAACCATAGGTCGCGACAATAACGATGACGTTTTTTACGCTATGTTTGATGATTGGGCAAAACCCTTGCATAGCACGCGGGATAACGTGAGCGAAGCTGCCTGGCAGTCTTTCCGGGAGAATTTATACGGCGGTGAGCAAGTCCTGTTTAATGTCGACGAAAGGTTTTTAGCAACTTGCAAAACGCCGCTGCTAGTGCTGATGGGAAACGATGTTTATCATCCAGAGTCGACTTCTCGCCTGATCGCAAGGTCCGCGCCAGAGGTCACTTTTATTGAGCGCTGGAAATCAGGAGAGGACGCTGCTTTGGCAAAGGATGCCTTGATGGGCTTTTTAACCACGTGCGCGTCGCGTGAATCAGACAACCCAATGAGGTGATTATGATTAGAGATCTTTCGATGCCTATTTATGAGGTGATGAGTACACTTCGCGCGGTTCGGCGACTGAAAACTGATCCTATCCCTGATGCGGTGTTAAACCGTATTTTACAGGCTGCTGCGTGGGCGCCCAGCGGTGGCAATACGCAACCCTGGCGTATTGTTACAGTTCGTGATTCCGCGATTCGTCGCCGCGTGGGTGAACTCTATCGCCCGCAGTGGCAGGCTTATGGCGCGCAGGCGCGCCAAAATTTGGCGCAGTTGACCGGTGATGCCCGCGCGAAGCAGGAACGTATGCTGGATGCATGTGATTATCTCGGCGAGCATATGGGTGACGCGCCGGTTTTGCTGGTCTTCTGTTTTAATCCGGACTTAATGGCAATTACAGATGCTGACCTGGGGCGCCCGTCTGTTGTTGGGGGAGGTTCGGTTTATCCGGCGGTGCAAAACGCAATGTTGGCATGTGTGAACGAAGGCGTCGGGTGCACATTGACAACACTGCTGTGTTTTGCAGAAGACGCTCTGAGATCGTTGCTGGAAATTCCTCAGGGTTGGTATACCTGCGCGGTTATGCCGTTAGGTTATCCGGTTTTGGGTGGACACGGTCCGATTTCTCGCCGGCCGGTTGAAAAATTATGTTATGCAGATACATTTGGCTCGCGGCTGGATCTGGACGCTATCAGCGCCAGTACTTAGCGGCTTATTTCGCAGGACAAGGTTTTGTTTTAAAACGGTTGTGTTACGGTCTGTGGCTACGCTCACCGCGTCAGTCTCGTCCGATTTTTAATCATTATTAGGAGTACTTATGTCTTTGGTTGCAGTAATGAACACCACAAAAGGAACCATCCGTTTAGATTTATATCCAGATCAAACGCCGATGACGGTTGCCAACTTTGTTAACCTTGCCCAGCGAGGTTATTACGACGGGCTGAAATTCCATCGTGTTATTGCTGATTTCATGATTCAGGGCGGATGTCCTCAGGGTACCGGAACAGGTGGGCCAGGCTATAAATTTGGCGACGAATTTGTGCCGCAATTGCGTCATAACGCACCAGGCAAGTTTTCCATGGCGAATGCTGGTCCTGGCACAAATGGAAGCCAATTCTTTATTACTCACGTGGCCACACCCTGGCTAGATGATGCCCACACGATTTTTGGTGCGGTGCAAACCGAGCAGGATCAAGAGGTAGTGAATAAAATTGCTCAAGGAGACGAAATTACTTCGCTGACCATCGACGGTGACGCCACTGAGTTGTTGTCATCGGTTGCGTTGGTAGAACAGTGGAATGCCGCGCTCGACGGCTAATCAGTAAAAAAGGAGCAGGCGCTGCAGATGGATATTCAATTGTCTAAACAAGCGATAGATCTTGGTATTGTGACCAACAACGGCGATGCGATGGTACATTTCTATCGCGATATTCTGGGCTTTGTTGAAGAACCCAGTACTCCGTTTCCAATGGGCGGGCAGATGTATCGACTGAATTGTGGCGACAGCTTGATTAAAATAGTCGTCCCAGCGCAGCCCACCGGCGCCTCTCCTGCTCCAGGGCCCATAGCCGCGGCGTCAGGTTATCGCTATTGGACGATGCGGGTGAACAATTTGAGTGAAATCATGGCGTATTGTGAGGCCGCCGGGGTCAACATCGTCGAGCCGATAACTGAGGTGCGACCGGGAGTCACGCTTGGCATGGTTGAGGACCCAGATGGTAATTGGGTGGAGTTTGTGACCTATACCTAACGCAATCAATTCATTTGGGTAGGGTTTTCGATGGCACTTTATGACAATTTATTTGAACCACTGAAGCTGGGATCGATACAACTCAAAAATCGAATTGTGCGCTCTCCCCACGGCACTGGCTTGGTCGGAGACGATCTGATCGCTTACCACCTAGCGCGTGCCAAAGGTGATGTCGCTATGTCGACCATCCAAGCCAGCGGGGTGCATCAAAGTGCGCCGCAGGGAATTGCATTGCACACCGATGCCTGCAAACCGTTCCTCACAAAGATTGCTCGAAAGATCAGGCCATACAATATGAAGCTGTTCATTCAGCTTTACCATCCGGGTGCCGGCATGCAAGGTATGCCGGAAAATTGGTCTGCTAGCGCAATTGTGAACCCTATGGCTGGGGTCATGCCGATTGAAATGACCAAAAATATGATCGATTCCGTGGTGGAATCTTTCGCCAAGGCCGCTGCGAGAGCTCGAGACTGTGGGCTCGACGGGGTAGATATTCATGCGTCCAGCGGTTATCTGATTCACGAATTTCTCTCGCCGGCGTTAAATCAGCGATGCGACGAATACGGCGGCAGCCTAAACAATCGCATGCGTTTTATGCGCGAGGTTATTGAAGCTGTGATCAGCGAAGCAGGCGATGATCTGGTGGTTGGGGTGCGTTTGCCCAACGAAGATTATGTGCCAGGTGGTCTAACAGCCGCTATCAACGCGCAAATCGCCGAAGCCATTGCCCCGGCGGTTGATTATGTTTCGCTGCACATGGGCGCCTACTGGCGGTTTCATAAACTAATTGCGCCCTCTGATGAGCCTCTGGGTTTGGAAATGCAGGCCAATCGAGTGATCAAAGTGGCGATATCCAAGCCTACTATGGTCACTGGCAGAATCCTGACATTGGATCACGCCAGTTCGATTGTTGACAGTGGTGAAGGCGATATGGTGTCCATGGTGCGCGCTTTGATTGCGGATCCAAATTTGGTTAGAAAGGCGCGGATGCGCCAAGAAAATACAATACGCCCTTGTATTGGCACCAACATGGGGTGTGTAGGTCAGCTTATGTCGGGCGGTCGATTGGGATGCGTGGTGAACCCTGCAGCGGGCAAGGAGCAGGTGCTGAGCTTTGAACCCACCGATACCGTTCACAAACCAAAGAAAATTTTGGTGGTTGGCGGTGGCCCTGCTGGGATGGAGTGTGCCCGAGCGGCGGCATTGCGTGGGCATCAGGTTGAATTATGTGAGGCGATGAATCGATTGGGTGGTCAGGTTTTAATGGCCAGAGCCGCGCCCAAGCGGGGCGATGTTGGCGCTATTGTTGATTGGCTGGCTGAAGAGTTAGACACGTTAGGTGTCAATATTCATTTGAACACTTATGTGGATGAGGAGCGTGTCTCTGAAATTGCGCCTGATGAGGTTGTTCTAGCAACCGGGACCATGCCGCGAACGGATGGGTTGCAGCAATCAATGCCGGCGAGCCCGATTCCCGGATTTGATCTAGGCCATGTATTTAACTCATGGGAGATATTGGGTTACGGCGACGCGGCGCAGACTAAAGGCCCAGTTTTGGTCTATGACGATACGGGCACTTTTGAAGCAATTTCTGTAGTTGAGGTTTTACTCACGCGAGGTGTTCAGGTGACAATGGTTTCCAGGCACGATTCCATCGGGGCCAGGCTTAACTACCCACCGGTAACCGCGGGTGCGGCAAGAGAGAGATTGTATGCCAGTCATTTTGATTTCATTGGTGGGCACTACGTTCGCAGCATTCATCCGGATAGGGTGGAAGTCGGTGTATTGTTTACTGATCGAATACGCAGAATACCAGCGCAAACCGTTGTAATGGTTGGATATAATGAAGCTAATCGGGGTCTGTGGAATTCACTTCAAGGTAATGGACCCCCGGTGCATATGATTGGCGATGTCCGTGGCAAAAATAGCATATTGACGGCGATACACGCAGGCAATGAGTTAGGAAGAACGCTTTGATTATCTCTTTGACGGCCTCGGGCGACTATTGAAGCCTTTAAAGTTGGTAATTTGGAAAGGGTGAACTGTGAATAATAGGTGGCCTGCTGGAAGTCATGTTGGTTTTATCGGGTTGGGTAATGTGGGTGCCAAGCTGGCCGCAACTTTGCAGCGCAACGGGGTTGATCTTATTGTTCATGATTTGGAACAGGCTCAAGCCGCCGATTTGATTCGAGGCGGTGCCGTGTGGGCCGCCAGCCCTGCAGAATTGGCTCGGCAAAGCGCTTTAGTGATCACTTGCTTGCCGTCCCCACAGGCCAGTGCCACAGTAATGGAAGCTGAAAACGGTGTTCTCAAGGGATTTTGCGCGGGTAAGATCTGGCTAGAGATGAGTACCACGGATGCGGCGGAAGTGCGCAGGCTTGGTGAGAAAATACTTGCGTTGTCTGGGCTGGTTGCGGATTGTCCGGTTTCGGGGGGCTGTCATCGCGCGGCGACCGGTAATATTGCAGTTCTTGTCGGCAGCGAGCGGGCAACATTTGACGTCATACTGCCCCTATTGTCGATTCTGGGGCGTGAAATTCTGCATGCAGGTCCACTAGGCAGCGCATCTACGCTGAAGGTGTTGACTAACTATTTAGCCACAGCAAACCTGGTTGCTCTGTGTGAAGCATTAACGGTCGCCAAAGCTTCTGGCTTGGACCTTGCCGTCGCCTACGAGGCCATTCGCATCTCCTCTGGCAACTCTTTTGTTCATGAGACTGAAAGCCAGGTGATTTTAAATGGTAGTCGAGACATCAATTTCACCATGGATTTAGTGCTTAAAGATGTAGGGCTTTTTCAAAAGATTGCGGAGCAAAATGGGGTTTCGTTAGAAATGTCCCCTTTGTTGCTGGATATTTTTGAAGATGGTGCGACTCGATATGGAGCGCGAGAATGGTCACCTAATATTATTCGACGCTTGGAAGAGGCTAATCAATTGTCAGTCACGACAGGCGGCTTTCCTGCCGAAATTGTGGATCATGAAGCTGAGGGTGAAGGTCACGAGGTGATGTCTCGATGAGGCGGTGTTGGGCGGGCGTGATTGGGTCTTTTGAATAATTAAGCAAGCTCGGGGTAGGCGACAATGGCATCGCTCAAATTCCGTTGCTGCTGTGTCTGAGGGTTGATCGCAAAAGGGGAGGGATGCCGTGTCTGAAGATTTATTGTTCGCCGATTTAAAAGTTCTAGATGTGGGCTCTTGGATTGCTGCGCCGGTGGCCACCACCATGTTGGCAGACTTTGGTGCGCAGGTGATAAAAGTGGAAGCCCCCGGAATAGGAGATGGTTACCGTTTATTCTCTGAGTCGGCTGGCGCGCCAGACAGCGCTGTGAACTTTGCCTGGCAGATGGATGCGCGGAATAAGCGTTCCATCACCCTGAATTTAAAGTCTCAGGCTGGACGTGACCTGTTATATCAACTGGTGGCTGATGCGGATGTGTTTGTGACAAACCACATGCCTCAATTTCGCGAAGACTGGGGTTTGGGCTACACTCATTTGAGTCAGTTGAACCCTCGATTGATATACGCTTCCTTGACTGCCTACGGTGAAAATGGCCCTGAGCGCAACAGAGAAGGCTTCGATTTAGTGGCTTATTGGGCACGTTCGGGGCTCATGGAATTGGTGCATGCGCCAGATGCTGATCCTGCGCCAGCACTGCCGGGAATGGGGGATCATCCAACAGCGGTAACCGTATACGCGGGTATTGTCACTGCTTTGCTGCGCCGAATCCGTAGTGGCGAAGGCAGTTATGTGCATACGTCTTTATTGGCTAATGGCGTTTGGTCTGCCTCTTGTGTCGCGCAAGCTGCATTTGCGGACGGTGAATTTAATCGATATCGAAAAATGTCTCGGCACATGTATACGCGCCTAATGTATGAGACGCGGGATCAGCGTTGGCTGCAATTCACGATGGTCCGGACAGAGCATGAGACAGATCTTTTGTTTGCCGTGTTGGGTGTGCCGGAATTACTAGTCGACGCTCGGTTTATCGACCAGCAAGCTCGTTTGGACAATGGTGACCAGTTGGTGAAGCTGCTACGCCCGGTGATACGCACGCGAGACGCGCAAGCGTGGATGGATGATTTTAATGCCGCGGGTGTTCCTGTCGGTTTGGTCGGTGAGGTCGAGCGGTTGCCGCAGGATCAGCAGGTCGTGGCTAATGGGATGTTACTCGAGGGCGGTGAGAGTGGTATGCAGGCGGTAATCAAACACCCGATCAACATTGCCGGTATGCCAACTCAATCAGTGCAGCGTGCGCCAGACAGGGGTGAACATACCGAACAGGTGCTCGCGGAACTTGGATTGACGCGAGCAGAAATTGATGTCC
>Ga0206130_10000219_pt1 | contig 100674 bp, 162 predicted proteins | sample Helgoland_Spring_9_FD_148637 | JGI IMG/M metagenome (GOLD analysis project Ga0206130, IMG submission 148637) | Pelagic subsurface seawater microbial communities from Kabeltonne, Helgoland, North Sea - Helgoland_Spring_Bloom_20160512_1 | ecosystem: Environmental > Aquatic > Marine > Epipelagic...
GACGTTTCTAGCTTACAAGAATTAGCTTCAGGAAACACAGGTGATCTCGAAAGCGACGTTTCTAGCTTACAAGCTCAGCGCGACGCAGACGAAGGCACTACAGATAGTGACGTTTCCAGTCTTGCTGGTGATATCTCTACTAACGTTAATAGTATCTCCACCAACAAAGGTGAACTCGAAAGCGACGTTTCTAGCTTACAAGCTCAGCGCGACGCAGACGAAGGTACTACAGATAGTGACGTTTCCAGTCTTGCTGGTGATATCTCTACTAACGTTAATAGTATCTCCACCAACAAAGGTGAACTCGAAAGCGACGTTTCTAGCTTACAAGCTCAGCGCGACGCAGACGAAGGTACTACAGATAGTGACGTTTCCAGTCTTGCTGGTGATATCTCTACTAACGTTAATAGTATCTCCACCAACAAAGGTGAACTCGAAAGCGACGTTTCTAGCTTACAAGCTCAGCGCGACGCAGACGAAGGTACTACAGATAGTGACGTTTCCAGTCTTGCTGGTGACATCTCCACTAACAAAGGTGAACTCGAAAGCGACGTTTCTAGCTTACAAGAATTAGCTTCAGGAAACACAGGTGATCTCGAAAGCGACGTTTCTAGCTTACAAGCTCAGCGCGACGCAGACGAAGGCACTACAGATAGTGACGTTTCCAGTCTTGCTGCAATGATCGCCACAAATGATGTTGTAGCCAAAAGCGCTACGGTAATTAGTGGATCAGATAATTCTGGTCCAATAAGCTTCGGTAGAGCATTCGCCTCAACACCAGTTGTTGTAGCCTTACTCAAAAGTTCTGACGCAAGCGATCCAATCATCGCATGCATGGTTTCTTCAGTAAGCACAACCGCTGCTACTGTAACATTCGCAGACTCAGTTCCTTCCGGTAACTACACAGTGGAATTGATTGCGTCAATCGCAGGTTAATCAGTAACACGAGCAAGATTTAATTCTTGGGCGACCCTTCGGGGTCGCCTTTTTTGTGTAAAATAATATATGAATAGAAAAGATTTGTTTGATGATCTCTTTGGAGAAAAAGAAAAATATGAGCTGGGAGTATATCAACCAGAAAACAAAAAATACGCAAAAGAAAATCTTCCTGTAAAATACTCTGCTCCACAAGCTCAAAAACAATTAAGAAAACAATTTAAAAAATTACGGCACAAAGCTTTATATCTTAGTATGGAATATGAAGAACTAGTTGAAGAATTTGAAGAAGTTCGTCATAGGTTCATAAGTAAGATGTTAGAGTATTGTAAAAACAAAAAAATAGAAGACCCATTTGAATCAGTTGCTCCAGAAAAAAAACAAAAAGAATCAATATCAGATAACGATATGAATGAATTGTTTCGCGAGATAGTCAAGAAAACACATCCCGATTTAAATAAGAACCTACCAGAGGAAGATATGGAAGAACGTGTAGATTTATACAACGAAGCGGTAAAAGGAAAAAACAGAGGAAATTTTAGAAAAATCCTACAAGTAGCTTTAGAATTAAATGTGCAAATTAAAACCATAACCCCAGAATTCATACAACAATTAAAATCTGAAATACAAAACATGAATAAAAGCATGAACCATATAAAACAAGATATCATGTACAAATGGCATAAAGCACCAGAACAACAAAAACAACAAATTTTCGAAATTATAACTAAAAACCAAAAATCATTAAATTAAAACACTATGATAGAATTCTATAATGTAAAAAAGAAAAAGAAAGTAACGGTCTGCGAATCAAAAGTAACCAAACACGCTTACGAAAAAACAACCAAAACAGGAAAGCTCTCAGTTAGATATGCACTAAAAGGAGTAGACGAAGATGGAACCAAACTTACAAAGTTTTGCAGCAAATCAGATTACGATAAAATTAAATAAATCAAACTTCCAAAGATCTATCTATTCCGAAAATGTTTTTATATTCGTATTGATTTAATGACACGGTATCTGGTGTAAAGTGATTTGTGCCATCTGTGCCTAGGTCTTTTACTTGCCCTGAATCCATCGGCGCGCCAAACTTCCAGTAATGTTTTGGGGGAATACTTAGATTTCTCCAGTCGCCTTGAAAACCCTTATGACCTTCATTGGGTGAATATACTTCGTCAGAGATACTGCTTATATCAGTATCCCAATATGCTAAGTCACCAATTAATAAAACAGTAGAGTTTATTTTTTGAAGCCCGTTTCCTCCAGGATAATAACCTACATTTGGGTTACACTCGGCAACAAGTTCATTATTAAAATAAAATTTAGTCAGAAAAGGGGATGTCGCCTCTTTTGTAATAAGGATATGATTTAATTTATTTTTTTCATATTTAAAATTAATTTCATTTCCAGTACCATAATTTGCAATTAAATCATTGTGAAAAGTTACATTACCACGAGATATATGCTCCCTAAAATCAATTCGAGATAAAGAATAATTAATTGCAACATAAGAGTTGTGTGAACCTCCCCCTAGTTCACTGTCCACATCATTATAAATAAGTAGTTCTACTCCAGTTTCTTGAGCAACGTCATCATAAAACCAAAAAGAGTAAGAAAAACCTCCACTAAAGGGACTGACAGCGTTTGGTATAAGTTCATTAGAATTTGTTCTTAACATCGGAACATCGCCCATTTTTGCAGTTAAGTCTGTGACTTTAGAAATAGTTCCACTTGTATTTGTGCAGGTATAAAGAGCTGGGTCGGTAGATCCGACCCACAAGTTAGGAGAAAAATGAGAAGGGGCTGGAGAGTATCTGCCAGAGCTTGATATTATATTTATCTCTGTATCAGTCAAAGCTCTTTCCCATATACCTAGTCCATTTAATTGTCCATCTAAACCCCAGATGTCATAAAGCGGTTCAATGCCATCAGACCATCCAGATCCGTAATGAGTTACATAATTACTTGGTCCTGGTAGTATAGGAAATGTATGTGTGACTTCTAAAGCTCCATCTATATAAAAATTCATCACTTTAGAGCCATCTATAGTAACAATAATATTATGCCAATTGCCATCATTGATTGCAGTAACTGAGCCTGTTTTATAGATCTCGTGGCCAGGATTCCCCACTATTATATAAGCTTTATCGCTATCATCAAGACCAATAGCAAAACTAGTATCGTTACCCCCAGAAGGACTATCTGTTGCTATGATAAAATCCTTGTTATTTGTTGTTTTTACCCAAGCAGAGAGAGAAATTTCTCCGCCGCCAAAAATATAGTCTGTATCTATCTTGCTTTGTCCGTCAAAAAATATATCACTTTGCCTTGATGTTTCTACGAGCATTTCCCCGACTATAGAGTCGTTAACATTATCGATGTCCGAACCAGCTTTAAACTTTACTCTATGTTCAGTATTATTTAATAATTGTAAATTGCTAACTTTTGATTTCACTTAAACTTAAGTTCCAATATAATAGAGGTTAAACTTATTATAAAAAGAAACCCCTGCATTATCTTGATATTCTTGCGCGGACCCCTGCCAATTAGTATTAAAAGTTATTCCAGACGTATCCCATGTACCTATATCATAAGTTACTTCGCTTCCATAATTTGAATTATTTCCATTATCATAATATTCATCCATACTAACAAAAGTAATAGATCCATCATCGTTAAATAATAAATTTTGATAATACGAAAAATCATTTCCGTCGTACGAGAAAGTATAGGCGCTAGAAAAGTTTTTGTTATTAATAACTACATCACCCGACCCAGTCTCACTATCAAATACCGCAGACCCAGGAAACTGCCCTCCTGAATGAACCTGTGGAGGTATTAAGTTCGGCCTTCTGTCAAGAAAAAAGCTGAGCTGATCTTTGACTGTTATGGCAACCCTACTAGTGTCACCTCCCCGATAAATCGCTAAATTTCTATCGAATGAAGATTCATTAGGAATTTCTCTAGACATTGTTATTATAGATCCAGCCTTCTGGAAAACTTGTTGAGGTGGAACAGGGCCTGGAATATTTCGATCTTCCCAAGAAGAAACGCTCTCCCAATCACCAAGGGGCATTGGCGTCATACTTGCGCCGTTAGATGCTTTATATTCATCATCAGGACTTCCAGCTCTTATATCAATAACCACAAGATCTTGAAGTACTACTGGGTCATCCCAACTATCTACCCCCATAGAATGAGAAACTTCTAATATGTAAGGCCTGTTTGCGCTGTCAGCATTAGCTGCCCAGGCTGATACGTAAGGCTCGTATTCGGCGGGCGTTTCATCGATTGAGTTTCCTCCAAGATCGTCGGTGATCGTAAAAGTATTTACCACCGTCCCTGCGGGCAACTCATTGTGTTGTTTTACGCCTGAAGGTGTATATGTTGCGGGAATTGATATTGTTACCTGGACAGTTCCCTCGCTCAGTAAATTAAGTTCATTTCCGTTTATTATTTCAGCATTATCGCCGCTATGTATACTGTAAACTATAGCCTCACTGTTTGATTCATTAACCGCAGTTAGTTGAATTGGGCCATTAGACATAGACACATTAAAACTCTGAGACCATGTTACAGAATAATTCTGAGGGGTGTTAAAATCTGCGTTATTTGGAAAAGCGTCAACAACATCATCCACACCATCGTTGTCCGAATCAATCCCAGATTGAGTTGAATCACTTGGATGAGAATCTACGCCGTCTAAGATACCATCATCATCACTGTCTGGATCGTTCGGGTCTGGATCGATAGCATCATCTAAACCGTCATTGTCTGCATCAACCCCAGATTGATTTGAATCACCTGGATGAGAATCTGCGCCGTCTAAAATTCCATCTCCATCTGAATCTACGCAAGCCCCAAATACATTAATAACGCCTCGCATACTAGAATGAGACTCACACTGATATTGATATTTATCAATTGTTGTGTCGCATGGAACTTCCCATGTTAACGTATATGAGCCATCAGTATTGTCTGTTCTGACTACATCAGTCCGTTTCGTTCCGTGTTGGCCTTGATCGTTAAATTCAGTTATTTTTATAGGATGCGTTTGAAGATCTGCGGTGTGACCCACGACCGATATTGAAAGCGTAGAACCACGAAGAGCGCTTATGCAACCAAACGCACTACCTACCCCGTCAGAATTTCTTGTCGTGTACTTAAATCTTGAAGTGCTTGTCTCAACGTCATACTCAGAATCTACAATAATAGAAAGAGGAGAGGATACGCATGACTCACTAAGAGAAAGATCTGGCAATTTATATATTACAGCATCGCTTTCACCAGCAGTTTCTGTGCAAACATAAATAGCAGGACTGGCACCAGTCACCAATAACATCTCTCCGCAGATAGCATCGTTTTTAGCATTCTCTATGTCTGAGCCTGTGCGGATTTTGATTCTATGTTCAGTATTATTTAAATATTGACCGCTGTAATTGATTTCTTCTGGGTTCATATTATTTTCCTTGTCCTATAAGTGGTGAAAGTGGTCTGAGGTTATAGTTTTTATTTTCTATATCTACAAACTGCAAATTTTCGGTAAATAATACACCGTTTTCTGGGCTTGTAATATTTCCTGAAGCACAGTTCGTTAGAACTGCATTGTGGCTAGGGTTTATGCAGTAGGTTTTAGGACTCTTTGTGTAAAAAATAGTACTTTTTATTGTGCCGCTTTGTGCGCCTGTTAAGTAACTGTCTGTTGATACGCGGTCATTGTGGTCAACGAAAATACAATTTTTTATGTCTACTGGGCCTGAGTTTGATAAAATATGAGAATTTACCCCTGATGGAACTTCAAATATACAACCTGAAGCTGTAACTGAAAGAGCCGCTATGTATTTGCCAGCTAATACATGGACAGAATCAAGAATATAGTGGCATTCTTTTTGGTGGGTGAAGTGGTCATTCGCTACCAATTGTATGCCTTTAAATCGAAGAGTAGGATATTTCGTAGCAGAACTTATACGACCAGCATCTGTAAAAATAGCTTGATGCATGTTTTCAGCTACCATGGTGATATTGTTACCGACATTATCATCTTGCATTATACTGCTATTCCATACATATGTGCCATCCTTAAAAACGACTTGTTTGCTAGCGCTTTGTACCGCAGCCAAAAAAGCATCAGAATATTGACTCCAGTAAAAAGCATTATCTTTAGTACCTGTCCCTGCGCCAGACCCTGACTGTACCCAAATCGTATCGGCTGAATATTTATTTTTAGAAATTCCACCAATTAGCGGCGAATCAGCTCTTAATCTAAAATCTTTAGAGCTAGGATCTGTGAATTTTGGGTCTCCCTGGTAAGTATTTTCTCCGCCATAAGTAATGTTTGAACCTATATTATAGAAGCAGCAATTTTTTGAATTTCCAGTTAGAGCAGGAAACCCGCTTTCAGGAATTTTAGTAGTTGCATAAATGATACTATTTTCAATAGAACCAAAAGTCGTAAAAGATAAATGGCCCGAAGTTTGGGGGAAATTAATAATTATTGTACTATTAAGTATCTCGCAAGCACTTGTGTTTCTTGTGAAAAAAGGACTAGATTCTAGCCCAAAATTTACATATATAAAACAAGATTCTATTATAAGTTTTGAACCGTCGCTCCATAAAAAACCATCTGTTCCATGTGTAAGAGGTTGTATTTCTTCAAGCTTTAAGCCTTTGATTTTATTTGGTCTTAATGAGCTATTTGAAACTTGATGGAATCTTGTATTTTTAACATAAAAATCTTCAAGAGTTATGTTTCCAACACCAAGATTTCCATTGCCCCATTTTCCTCCAATGTTGATTTGTTTTGCAGAGGTCATACTTGTATCACTGCTCCCTAATATAGCTTTATGTTTATTTAAGGATTTATAAGTAATTCCATCTGCATAAAGATCTAAAGAGGTTGAAATTTCATAATAGCCATCTACAAAATATATAATGCCGTTGCCAGCTGCTGCTTCTGTTTCTGCAGTACCTAGTTCTCCCATATAATATGGATCTTCAAATGTTCCAGAGCCTCCAGCGCTGTCTCCTGGCTGTATGTATACACCTTCTGGATTTGAGCTTTTAAGACCCCCAATTAAAGGGGAGCTTGGCCTTAATGAAAAATTGGCATTATCAGCGTCAACAAATAAAGGATCTAATAGCTTGAATTGATTTGGAATGTTATTGTTTAAAGAGCCCCCTACAGAAGAAATCGGATTCTCGATATAAAGAACATTATTTCCCCCATTCACTGTAGTTTCTCGAGAAAAATTTATTGTAGTCTGCTCATCTTTTAAATATTTATAATAAATAATATTATTTTTAAATACAGTATCTGCCGCCTCATATATCCCCTCGTATTGAATATTCTTAACTCTAGCGTAAAATGTATTACCTTCTATTAAAACCCCTGTTGTATTAATATTAAACCAAAAAGATGGCCCTGAGTAAGAAAAATCAAAAAGACATTTACTGATAACCGAGTTCGGAGCTAATAGCTCTATGGCCCTAGAGGCGACAGCACCAGTATTTGGCTCCTGCTTTAAGGGTGCTAATTTAAAAGAAGGTGTTTCTTGGGTTATTAAGCAGCCAATTAAATATGAAGGAGTAGAAGAGTTTTTACCGAAAACGCTGCCCGCAGGATTCTCGTTAACGAAAACCAAATCCTCCGCCCTCGCACAATTATTATAGTTCGTAAATTTACCACGAATATAAGCTTTAAATCTATTCTTGGCTTTTATGTTAGTGTTATAAAAATTAGGATGCCAGTAACTAGCACTTAAAGTTCGGCTCCACCTATACTCTCCATCGCCAAGTATAATCTCCCCTTCCGATCCAGCAGCTTCGACAGCGAAGTTTGTGTTTGTTGCATATAAAGCGTACTCACCAAGAGTCAATGTTGTGTCATCTAAATTGCATTGATTGACTGTAGATATTGCATTAGAAACTAAAAATGGATGCTCTTCGCTACCAGCTTCAACCCAGTCAGAAATATTTGCATCTGGAGTTTCAGTAGAATTATTGTCTTTTACGCAAACAAATATAATATTTTGCGAGCCAGTATTATGTTCTACCCTGTCACCAATTACATAATTAAAAGTGCCAGCACTATCCCATACTGTTCTTGAATAATTATCAGTTATTTCTACATAGACTTTACTCATTAGAATGATCCTCCGTCAATCAATAATGGAGCTGGGGCAGACCCTAAAGAAGGACTTTGAAAACCCTGCCTTATCGGCAAGCCATTAGTGCCTAGGGAATCACTGTTGCCATTAATAACAGAATAACTTTCTCCGTCGGTGTGAACAAATTCAATATCTTCTGGGGACTCTGCGCTATCCACCTTAACAGCTATGCCTAATGCGATTGAATTATTAGCAGAAACCTCTTCTTCTCCACCAACTAAATGGGCAACTCGATTGCCTGCAATATCGGTTTTAAATAAAATAAAAGAACTTTCGTCAGAATAAATTCTTGTGTCTACAGGGTTAATTGAGTGAAACCCTATATCTGTCGCACCTTTTATTTTAAAATCATTAAATCTATACCAACCAGAAGTTAACGAGCCTTCTCCGGTAGTTCCTACTACAAACCTCTCTTGATCTGTTAGTAATTTAAATTGTAAATCCTGATCTGACGCTTCTAAGACAGCTGATGTACCAAGGCCAAGTTTGTCGGCAGTAAGAATGGTCACAGGCTTACCTTCTGAATCTTGAACTTGTGGAGTTTTTGAGAAATATAAACTTTGCGGGTTGCCTGGATCAGGCTTAACCTCTGCACCTCCAACCATAATTCCACTAGCTGGAAAATGAATAATCCCCTGATCGTCGACAGATAAACTGGCTTCCCCTAGGTTTATACCACTAGGAATTTGCAAGACTCCATTGTTATTCGATAAGGTTAAATCCCCCAAGTGAAGGGAATTGTTATGCAAATATAAATCACGGACTTTCTTGCCTGAAGAGCCGATATCAAACACCTCGCTTTCCGAAGGTAAAATATTACCACTAAAATTAATTCCGCCAGCCACCTCCAACTTCGCACTAGGACTCGTAGTACCAACACCTACATTGCCGCCTGCGTAAAAAATATCTCCTGCGGTTGCCGCATCTTCCCATTTGCCACCTAGGCCTCCTGCATCCCCTGTGGAAACTGCGACTCCGCTAATATATAAACCTTTATTGAAATGGCCACTATCAAAATAAGCATTCCCCCAGGTAACATCTTCTATTCCGATTCCTCCTTCTCCGCTTGCTTGTGGTATTAAATTTTTTGTAGCCATAATATTAAGATTGTAATGTATTTATATATGTTTTATATATACACACATATTAACCAGGAGAATCAGTTGGATATATATTTCCACTAGAATCTTCTTGAAAATATTGCGTAAATTCTGAATCGGATAAAACCCCTGACTCTCTTAACCTATAGCTATTTCCAGGAACCTCCTCCCACAACTCAATTGAAGGATCCTTAGATTCAAAACTTGAGGTTCTTAATGATAGATTATTAGACCCATCATCCTCGAACCACTGAATAGAAGATGATGTAGAAAGTTTATTTCCATTTATTATTAAATCCAAAAATAAATCATCCTCTTGAATCTTGGAAGAAAAAGATACAGAAAACCCCGTGGTATTTATTCCATACGTCATAAACGCATAGTGACCAACAGGAGGAGAATCAAGTCTTGACCCTAAAGAAATAGCTATTTTAGGTTTGCTCTGAAAAACCTTACCAACCCCTAAATCTTCGTAAGAAAACGAAAGCTCATTTACCCCAGATGGCACATTAACAGAAGAAGAGAAAGAGCTAGAGGAAACATCTTCTAATTTTCCAGACAATCCACTTAGCTCTTGTAAAAGACTTGATACGCCTTCGGCAAGGCCAGAAGAAGCTCCTGAAGAAATAATATCTAAAGAATTCTGCAGGTCACCGGACAGGTTCACTAAATCTTGAGATATAACAGAAATACCACTAGAAAAATCGGAAGAAATATCAGAAGAGAACTCCCCAAGCGAATCTCCTAGTTTTCTAGTAAAAGCCCAGTCTGCGGAATTGTTTTCTCCAGTTTTTTCGTATAAGAAATTGCTATCAAGATCTATATACTCAGACCCAATAATTCCCGCGGCCTTGTCGCTATCAGAAGGAGGTCCAGAGTCTAGGATTAAAGGCTTTCTTATTCCCAGATTAGCGTTAACGAAAGTTTCGAAAGCGCCCATCCTTAATCCCTCCTATCGCTGTGGTATAAAAGCGCGGCAGAGTAAAGATCTAAGCCGTGACTAATAGATATAGACTGAACCCCGGATTGAGCAGATAAACATTCAATTTTATTAGGGTCACCCAAGCATTCTTTCAGCATTGACTCCCAATCGTCCCCCGCTGAGGAGACTATAATGGATTCGCATAAATCATCAACCATTTTCTTTTCAGCTGACTTAAGGCTCTTTTTTTTGAGCTTCTGCCTCATTTGCTTGTAACCAAAACTGCGTAAAGCTTCAGTCTTATAAATAGTTTCTTGAATCCCTTCTCTGGAATACAAATCGCTAGAATCGGACGATTTATTTTGAGGAACACCAGAAGTTCCGACTGGCCTACCTACTTCTTTCTTGCCCTGGTCTAACTCCCCTCCCTCTTCTGACCCCGGGCCAACCATAGGAACTCCGCCAACTATAGGGTTATACATACCCTCCTTTCTTTGATCTATATATATTTTTTGCGCAGACTCCATATCCTCAGGTTTAGGATAAGAACCTTTTTCCAAAACATCCATTCCTTGTTCAGGAGTAATTATACCCAATTCCATCAATCTTGTAGCAACCCTTTGTAACTGAACCTCGTCTTTTATATCAGTTTGCTCAAATTTTACAGTAGGATATTTCCTAAAACCTAAATTTTGACAAACCATCTTGACTTGAGGTTGAAGAAAATCGTAAATAAAAGCGTTTCTAGATTCCTCGAGCCTCTCTAGAAATATCTTAGCCTTAACCTGAGTATTACTATATCTCTCATCACCGACTATTACATTTTGTAAACCATCTCGAATGTCGTTGTTTATCACTTCATACTTTGCGGGCCCCACAACTTTGCCTATGTCAGGTATCACGAATTGAGCCTTAGTTGTATAGTCGCTAACCAAGACCCTCCCAACACTTTCGTTTTTAAAAAGGTTTTGCATCGCCTCCATGTTCCTAGGGTTTATTCCTCCCTTGTCAGGCTCGGCGCCCATAGTTATAAGTAAGATTACATTTTCTATAGTCCTACATATAGCTTGATCAATTTGCTTCAACTCCAGCTTAAAATTTATATCGTCTAAAACAGGATACCCAAAAGGAATAGCGAAAGGTTCATAATCCTGCTTTTTATAGAAAGAGTAAACTAAGTGGGCGGGATCTAATTTGACATTAACTCCATCAGAGTTGTAACCCCCCTTGAGTATCTGCTCTTTAATATCTACGTCAAGAGATTCAAAAACCTGCTTATCATATTCGGTTTTCGGACTCTTGAGTCTTTCTATATCATATTGGCTTAATATTTTTTCATACAAACCATTATCAAACGAAGATCCATTCTTGGCTACTATATCGTACGGGTTAAGTAAAATATATTTCACTGGAAGCTTTCCAGGTTTTAAAGACAGAGAGGATCCATAGATTTTTGTTATCTTGTCAAAATCGGTCTTTGAAAATTTTCCGTCAACCCTATAAAGAAATATGTTCCCGCTACGATAATACTCCCTAAAGTATTGATCTTTTAGGTTCCACAGGTTAATTCTTTCGAACCATTTATAAACAAAATCCCTAGAACTCTTTGTTCCTCCTTCAAGATATATTCCAGAGTTGGCGAATTCAGACATGACGTCTATAGCATTTCTAAATACAGATATATTAGCATAAGCTTTCTGGCAAAGCTCTATAGAATCCCTAACATTAACTCCGTCTTGTCCATACGAATAAGGAAGCATACCTCCTGCAATATTAGAAAATCTGTGTTTTTTATCAGACTTATGAGCTAAATTTCTTCTTGACGCAAATTCGTCTCCCCCAGACTTGGTTCTGCTATATGCGGCTTGAGACTCTATATAATAAGGCTCCCCAGAAGAAGACGGCTCTGAAGAAAAACTCTTGAGGGCATCGTTCAGATCAGAATTTTCATCTTTATTGAACTTCTCCCAGTAACTAGAGCTTTTAACATATTTCCTTTTACTCATTCATTATGGTACACAAAAGTCAAAGCAAAGTCTACTAAAAGTTAAAAGTTAACTTCTGACTTTTGTTTTTTCTAGCGTGTGTATACATTTATTATGTCTGACAAAAAAAACAACCAATGTATAGTTATAACTGATAACGGAGAGATAAAAGGCTCGATTGTAAGCGAATACGAAGAAATAGGAGGCCCGGATGACGGAGCTGTTTTTGCAGTCATAGATCTTGACAACGGACAGACCATTACCGTAAAAATGTCAGAAATATCAGAATAATAAAAGTGTATAATAATCAACATGAGCAAACACACAAAAAATTCAAACTTTAGATACAGTAACGATAATCGAAACCAAAACCCCACTTCGATCGATTACCCCTCCCAGCAGCAAGTCACAACAAACTCAACAAAAGGTGACCGAAGCTATTACCCAAATGACAACGGAGGGCGTTATCCCAATTCGAACCGGCTAGACATATCAGTAATAGACCCCGCAAATAAAAAACAGCCGCCAAACTCAAACCATAAAATACCATGATCTTTGCAATATCAACCTTAGTTTCAGCATTAAGCATTTCGATTATTGCTGCATATTTCAGCATTATTGGACTTGCAACAATTTTTCCAGGGTCAATTGAGGCTGTCATCGCAATGGGGATAGCCCTTGAAGTCGGAAAAATCATTGCGGCAATATGGCTCCACAGGAATTGGAAAAGTGCGCCAAAAACCTTAAAAGCATATCTATTTTCAGCAATCTTAATTCTCATGGGAATAACAAGCATGGGCATATTTGGCTTTTTAAGCAAATCCCACATTGAGCATGAACAAGATGCTGAAAAAGCTGCCGCGTTAGTCACTCAAGTAGAGGCAAAAATTGAAAGAGAGAAAGAGTACATTGTTAGGCAAAAAGAATTGATTGAAAAAAATGAATATAAAAACCAAAACTTCAGCGATAAAAGCGCTGAAAATATTAGTCTAGAGCAAAATAAAATTAAGCAACTTACCGAACAGCTAGAGAAAGATATAGCGCTAGACCAAAGAATGCTTGAGCCTGTAAACGAAAGAATCAAGCAGATGAATAATGAAATCGAAGAGATTAAAAACAAATCAGGAGGATTATTTTCGAGTAAAAAGAAAGATCTCGAAAAGAAAATGGCCGAACAATTAACCGAGCGCCAAGAACTAAGCTCAAAAAAGAAACTAATTGAATCGAGAATATCTAAATATCGAGATGAAACATCAACGATTATATCAGATATAAGAAAACGTATACAAGACTACCAAAATATAGGATTCGAAAAACCAGAAGATCTTGAGAAAAAAACAGAAGAACTTAATAACAACATAGCAAAAGCAAGAGACACTATAGATGAACTTGAGGTAAAAAAGTTCGGTTTAAACGACGGCTCTCGCCAGCTAGAGGCGGAAATAGGTCCAGTAAAATATGTAGCGGAGTTAATTGCAGACTTGACGGGAGTAGAATTTGATACAGGCAAAGCCGTAAGAATAGTTATAATAATATTAATTTTTGTATTTGATCCTCTAGCGATATTACTTGTTTTAGCGGCACACATCAGTCTGAGCAAAAAATTTCCAAAGATTGAGCTTGACGAAGCAGCCCTTTTTCTAAGAATTGCAGAGATCGAAGGCCAGCAAAAAAAACTGGAAGACGACGAATTAAAAATAGAAGAGAGAAAGAAAGATCTTGAACAAGAGAACAAAATGTTAGAACTTCAAGAGGGTCAAGCAAAAAAATATAAACAAGAGATATCAGAAAACAAAGAGACTTTAAGACAATTAAAACTAGAGTCTTGCCAAGAAATACTAAAAAAAGAAAACACATCCGAAATAACAAAAGAAATCGAAGAGCTAACTCGACAAAAGGAAAGTGCATCGAGAGAAATAAAAGAAATAAAAATAAACAAAGGTAAACTCCTAGACAAGGCCGATCAAGCCGTCAAAAGCGCAAGAGAAATAAAAAGCGTAATAGCCGCGCACGATAAAAATAAAGAACAAATCAAAGACCTCAAATCAGAAGTTCACTTAAGCTTAAATAAAATAACAGAAATAAAAACTAAAATTAACGACCTGAAGTTAAAAAATAAAACTCTAAAAAATCAAAACGAAAAATTATTAAGTGATTCACTAACCCCAAACAAAGAGCTCGAAAGTAAAATCGCAGACCTAGTAAGCCAAAAAAACAAAATCCTAGAAGAAAATCTAAATATAAAAAACAAAAAAAGTTTACTAATAAAAATTGAAACCTCAGAAAAAGGAATTTGCTCGCTAGAGATACCATCATCTCTCGGAGGAGTGCATAAGTACATAAGACAAAGTAAATTTGACAAGGATATAATTAACACTCTTATCGGAGTCAGTCTAGAGATCGACGGAGAAGCAGGAGTAAAATCTATCGAAAAAATGAAAGAAATTTACGAATCTAAAAGAAAAAAAATAATCGACGCACATCTCAGCAACAGAGAATATAAAAAACAAAACGTATCTTACGAATATATATCTTGACTTTAATGATATTATAAACTATACTAGTTTAGTGAAAAAACTAAACAAGAAAGAATTAATTAAAAAAATAGTCGAAGAGCCAAGCAAAGGAAAACGAATATTCTGGGCCAGAGAGATGAAGCTCTTGAATGACCTTATGAAAATGTTCCCGAATGAAAACTTCTGGCAAAGGATGACAATTAGTAAGGTGCCCTCTCTAGCCATGCTCAGGTCTGAACACGGGCTATCTAAAATCAAAAAAAAATATTTAGACTTTAATTATAAAATTCCTTGCAAAAAAGAAATACCGCTTGGAGAAAAAACAGGAGAAGACAAGATAATCTCGAAAAAAACAAAAACAATTAGACAATTTATAGATGAGTAAAACAAAAGAAGTTCAAACAACAGATCAAATAGCAAAATTCCTATCAGATAAAGATAATAAAAAATATCATTATAATTTTCACGAGTCGGAAGAGTATAAAATTCCAAGCGGAAGCTTAAATCTAGACATCGCATTAGGAGGAGGCTTGCCAAGTGGAGCTCATAGATTCACGGGAATCAATGAGGGAGGAAAGACTAGCTGTGCAATGGCATTCGCAAGAAACTTTCAAAAGCATTTTGGAAAAAAAGGAATGGTAATCTACATAAAAAGCGAAGGTAGGTTCAGTCCAGAAATGATGGAAAGAACAGGGATTGACACTGATCCTGAAAAATTCTTTTGCTTTGATTGTAATATATTTGAGAAAGTCTTCGAATTGGTTAGAGAGTTGGTATTTAATAATGAAGACGACAAGAAATATATGTTCATTATTGATAGCGTTGATGCGCTTTGCAGGGTTGGAGACATAGATAAGCCTTTCGCTGAATCAGAGCAAGTTGCGGGAGGAGCGTTAATAACCTCTGTATTCTTAAAGAAAATGGTTTTACCCATTAGCAAAATGGGGCATACATTAATACTAACAAGTCAAGTTAGAGTAGAAGTGGCCACAAATCCATATGCAGCGAGGGGAGGCCCTAAAGTCAAGCAGGCAGGAGGCAACGCCATAAAACATTATGCCAACTTTATACTCGAATTCGAGGAAAGGTACTCCTCGGATCTAATATTTAAAAACCCTACCGCAACAAGATTAGATGAAAAAGGGGAGCCTATAGGGCACTACTGTAAAGTAAAGTTCAGAAAAAGCGTAAATGAAAAAACTGGGTCTACGGCAAGGTACCCAATTAAATACGGAGAGAAAAACGGCAAGTCAGTATGGAGAGCTAGAGAAATACTTGACATGTTATATCTATTTAATTTAATAACAAAAAAAGGGGCATGGATTTCCGTTTCAGAAGAATTGATAAAAGAAGTTTCAGATAAAAAATTAGAAATAAATGAAAAGTTTCAAGGGGAGCAGCGATTAATAGACTTCCTCGAAGAAAATGAAAAGCTCTCCGACTTTCTATATCAAGATTTTAAGAAATTAACAAATGCGCTTTAACACTCTAACCGGAGCAAAAAGAGCTGTAAAAAAACCTAAAAAATTCTTAATAGATTGGGACGGAAAAAGCAGAAGTAAAATACAGTTTTCTGCGAAACAATTCCTTAAAAAATACTGGTCAAAGCATGTAGTTTTTGAAGAATTTCCGGTCGCAGGAACCAAACTCTCTTTAGATTTTTATAACGCCAACAAAAAGATAGCTGTGGAGGTCCAAGGCAAACAACACACAAAATACGTACCTTTTTTTCACGGCAAAAATAAAATTAATTATATTAACCAATTAAAAAGAGATCAAGACAAATTAAAGTTTTGCGAAATAAACGACATACAGCTTGTAGAAATCTACGACGGAGAAGAAGTTAACGAAAAACTTTTCCAAAATTTTGGGGTTATTTTGTAGTTTGTGTAATATATAATATGAGCGACGAATTTATTGACCCAGAAAACCTTTCGAGATTTAATTTGCCAGAAAGCATGATATCTCAATTGTTTGAATTTACTGGCTCCTCTGGAGGAGACAGCGGCTTCATTTTATCATACGTCAACCAAGAAGGTTTGCCCGCAGTAATAACAAAAGCAAATTCTCCTATAGTAGAAATGGGCTTAAGAAAAGCTCTTGAGCAATACTTGGAACAGGTATCCTCTCAAGAAATTGAATTAAATTTCCCCCCAGATTTCGGAGACGAAGAAAGCCCTTGACTTTTTAAGCTAGCTGTGATACCATGTAATTATGGTATATTCACATGAACTAGAACAGCATTTGATAGCGGGGTTAATAAAATATCCAGAAAGCTATCCCCTAATCGCAGCCTTCATTGATCAAGAAGATTTTTACGACAAAAATACAATAGTCAATAAAACAATTTTTTGCGTACTAAGGCAAGCGCTCGAAGCTAGCGATGCACTTGATGAAGTATTACTCTCTCAAAGAGTCCAAGCGTTAAACATATCATTCGAGGATAATATTAATATAGCCGACTATATTAAAGCCTTATCGATGAGACAAATCTCAAAAGAAGGAGTACTAAAGGCTGCGCAAGAGCTTAAAAAAATAACCGTAAGAAGAGAAATTCATAATGCGTCCGTGGAAGTCGCTAAAAATATGAAAAGCATGCCCCCTAGCGCCTCATTTGATGACATAGTAAGCGAGGCAGACAAGATATACAACGACAAGATCAACCTTTACGAGATGGGCTCGAGCAAGCCCGAAAATTTATTTGAAGACATGGAGGACTTTATTGAAGAAAGGGGAAATAATCCAATTGATGAATTTGGACTGATGGGCCCACACGAAAGAGTTAACGATCTTTACGGCTCACTTTTCAGGCCTGGCAATATTGCTGTAGTAGTAGCGAGGGCTGGAGTAGGAAAAACTCAGTTTTGTATGGACTTTTGTACGAAAGTTTCAGCGCTCAATGATCATGTCCCAATTCTGCATTTTGATAACGGAGAGATGAGCAAAGAAGAACTTATAATTCGCCAGTGTTCTGCGCTTTCTGGCGTACCAATGCACCTGCTAGAAACTGGAAGATGGAGGCAGGCAGGAGAAGAGGTTATAGAAAAAGTAAGAAGTACATGGGTAAAAGTAAAAAACTTCAAATTCTACTATTACAATGTCGCAGGACACAGTATAGATAGCATGTTGAATATTATTCGTAGGTTTTACTACTCAGAAGTAGGCAGAGGAAACCCCATGATTTTTAGCTTCGATTATATAAAAACAACATACGAGCGACAAAACGGAGCAAGTAGCTGGGAGACTGTAGGAAGAATGGTTGACAAGTTCAAACAGTTAATACAAAAAGAATTATGCTTCAACGGTAAGCCTGCAGTAGCAATGCTAACCAGTGTACAAAGTAATAGGTTAGGAATAACAAACAATAGGAGCGCCAATAATGTAGTTGACGACGAAAGTATAGTTTCTTTATCAGATCAAATTACCCAATTCTGCTCGCACCTATTTCTGCTGAGACAAAAAACAATGGACGAAATACAAGAGGAGCCCGATGATTTTGGAACTCATAAGTTGATATGCTTAAAATATAGATGGTTAGGCAAAGATGTTCACAGAGCTCTTCAGCCTGTAGAAATGCCGGACGGAAGCAAAAAGAAAAATTACATAAACCTGCACATGGAAAATTTCTCTATATCAGAAAAAGGAGACCTTCAGGACATGGTCGAACACATGGATTCAGAAGGAGTTGGAGCTCTCAGGGGGGTTGCAGATGAAGTACCAAGCTTGTAAAATGTCCCCCGAAAAAATAAAAGAATCCTTAATACAGCTAGGATATAAACTAGCTGATCGAGGGTCTTATTGGCAAACTAATGCGTTATTTAGGAATGGAGACAATAAGACGGCCATACAAATTTATAAAAACACCGGAGTATGGAAGGATCACGTTCAAGACAGCTCTTTTTCTCCGTTTAAAAGGCTTGTAGAAATAACCTTAGGGACTAATGATAAAAAGTCTATAGAACAATATATTGAAGAGGATAACATAGGATCAAATTACAATAAATTAACATTCCCAGAAAAACTAGAAATGGAAGAAATATATCCAAACAAATGCCTAGAAAGGCTACTACCGCATTATAAATTCTACAACGATAAAGGCATTTCCACTCAGCACCTGGAAAAACTTAAATCAGGCTATGCAACAAGCGGAAAATTAAATAACAGGTTTGTGTTCCCCATCTACAACGAGCACGAACAAATACATGGTTTCTCAGGTAGAGACATGAATAGCTTCGGCGACAGACCTAAATGGAAACATGTTGGCAGAAAAAAAAGCTGGATATATCCACTTTATGCAGACAAAGAGGTGAGAGATTCTATCGAAAAAACCAAGGAGCTGATTTTAGTTGAAAGCATCGGAGACTTGCTAAACCTAAACGAGAATGGTTACAAGAATGTTTTGGTAACCTTTGGTTTAGATATATCAACAAAGTTAATCTGCGCAACTTTATCTTTAAACATAGATAGATTAATCATAAGCTTAAATAATGACTCTCAGTCAGAAAGAAACAGGGGTCTGGAATCAAGCATTAAAAATTATTTAAAGTTATTAAACTATTATGACCCAGACAAGATAGCAATATGCCTACCCACTGCTAAAGATTTTGGAGAAATGTCTTCGGACAATTTTAATTCTTGGAATAAAAAGCTATTATCACTAGACCCAAAAACACAACAAAAATTTATCATCAAAAAAATAAATGAAATATACAAAACATTGCCAAAAACTTTATTAAAAAATAAAAAAATAATAAACAATGAGTGAACTAACCAAATTATCCGCGAGTAGAATAAAAACAGCACAAACCTGCAGTTGGACTTATTGGTGCAATTACAAGCTAAAACTTCCAGATTCAGGAAATGATGGATCAAGTCGAGGAACAATCTGCCATAACATATTTGAACTTTTAGGCGACAAGCATAAACGTGAATATAATAAAATAATAAAAGACGGAACAATATGGAACACTGAAGTTGTGTCCGCGCAAGTAAAGAAAGAGGCTGAAGATCTTGCAGTGAGCGACCCTGAGAACATGGAGCTTATTGATGAAATGATTGTGAACGGATTAAGATGCGACTTTTTTGGAGACGAAAACGAAAAACCTTTAATTGCAGAATCCGAAAGGTTCTTTGATTTGGAAATAAATAAACCTGAGCAAGGAATTAGATATGCAGTGAGGGGCTATATAGACAAACTTTTTGTATACAAAGATAATTCTGTAATAATTAGAGACTTCAAAAGCAGCAAGCAAGTTTTTAAAGGCAAAGAAATTACCGACAATTTACAAAACTTAATATACTGCCTAGCAATAAAACATTTAATGCCAGAAACAGAACCTCAAAGCGAATTCTTATTTCTTCGATTTGATCTAGATAGAGATCTTCTTGGAAATTCAGGAAAAGGGCGAATGAAGATGGATAAAATATCTGCCGAAGAGCTAGAAGGGTTTGAGTACCAACTGACACAGTTTCAGGAATACCTAGATAACTTTGACGAAACATCAGCCAAAAGCAATCTTGCCGCAAAACAAGATTACCCTAAAGACGGAACTTTTGGAGGTCCTCTTGCCTGTGGTAAAGACGGTTATAAAATGTCAAGAGGTCAACCGGTTTTAGATAAAAACGGAGAGCCCATCAAGGCATTCATTTGTCCATTTCGCAAGCCGCGAGAATATTGGGCTCTAAAAGATGCCGACGGAAACGTTAAGAAGACAGCCTTTCCGGAAAATAAGCACGAACTAAAGCTTGAAGATGGAGACGAAATTGTTAATATGAATTATGAAGGATGCCCCCACTGGGAAAATAAAGTTAAAATAGATGACTTCCTCGACGGATAAGTATGACGCAGCAGGGTTGCTGGCAAAACTAGACAATTTGGTACTACTGGGCAAAAGGTCTAAAATTTGCGCTAACCTCCCCGGATATTGGTCGCTACCCTGCGGAGCTGTAGAAAGGGGAGAGTCTCCATCTGAGGCCTGCATTAGAGAATTTAAAGAGGAAACAGGAATAAACGTCTCGAGCGAAATAAAATACCTCAATTCATTCCCAATGGAAAACGGGGGCACTTTTTACGCATATTTCACGAACATAAAATCTTTAATCTTTCCAAGTAATGAGGCTATAGACTCAATAGAGCACGAAGAATGGGGCTTCTTTAGGATACAGGAAAATTCCCTGCCAGAGCCAATGACAACGGAAACAAAAGAAACAATTTTAAAACTAAAATGAAAAAAATAATAGTAACAGGGGTAACGGGCCAAGACGGAAGTCATATGGTGGATTATTTATTAAAGAATACCAATCATGAAATTTATGGTTCGGTAAGAAGATTGAGTGTCAAAAATCACGAGAATATTTTGCATCTAGAAAATGAGCCGCGATTTCATTTGATTGATATGGATCTAAATGATGCGCACAGTATGCGCGATGTGATACTTGATGTTCAACCCGATTACTTTATCAATTTTGCAGCACAATCATTTGTTGCTGGCAGTTGGAATTATCCAATTCAAACATGGGACACAGATGCAAATGCCGTGCTTCACATTCTTGAATCGATTCGTCGATTTGCGACACAATGTAGATTCTATAATGCTGGATCAAGTGAAGAATTTGGAGATGTGATAACAAGCCCCCAGAACGAAGATCATCCACTACGCCCACAAAGTCCTTATGGCGCCGCCAAATGCGCTGCTAGACACCTTGTACGCGTCTACAGAGAGTCTTATAATCTGTATGCAGTTCAAGGTTGGTTGTTCAACCACGAAGGCAGTCGCCGAGGCCTTGATTTTGTGACTCGTAAAATTTCTCACACCGTAGCAAGAATAAAAATTGCCCTAGAATCAAACAAAACAATTCCTATTTTGAAACTTGGAAACATTGAAGCTCAACGAGACTGGAGTGACGCAGAAGACTTTATGGAAGGTGTTTGGTTGATGCTCAATCAAAAGGCTCCAAAAAATTATGTATTGGGTAGTGGTGAGATGCACACAGTACGTGAATTTCTTGAAGAAGCTCTAAAATGCGCAGACATCGAATTTGAATCGCGTGGCACAGAAGACAATGAAAAATATTATACCATCGATGGAGAATTAATTTTTGAAGTTGATCCTAAGTTTTATCGACCCGCAGAAGTGTACGAATTGTGCGGAGATTCAACGCTTGCAGAAAACGAAATGGGTTGGGTACGCAAAACAGATTTTGCTGGATTGGTAAAGAAAATGTATCAAAGCGATTATATGTTGCTGAGTCGATGAAAAGCAAATCAATCTTTCTAGCGGGCCACCGTGGAATGGTTGGATCTGCGGTTTTAAATTGTTTGCAAGACAATGGTTACGAAAATGTAATCACACGAACTCGCGGCGAACTAGATTTAATCAATCAAGCACAAGTTAATAGTTTTTTCGCGAAAGAACGTCCAGATGCAGTAATCATTTGTGCAGCAAAAGTCGGCGGCATACTCGCAAACAATACACTTCGCGCAGACTTTATCTATCAAAATCTACAAATCGCAAGTAATCTAATACATACCTCAAGCAAATACAATGTTCAAAAACTGATCAATCTTGGCAGTTCATGCATATATCCTCGAGATGCAAAAATACCGATTGTAGAAGAAAGTCTTTTAACAGATGTACTAGAAAAAACAAACGAACCATATGCTATTGCCAAAATAGCAGCAATCAAATTGTGTGAAAGTTATCATCAACAACACAACAATAATTTTTATTCGATTATGCCGTGCAACATGTATGGGGCGCGAGATAATTTTGATTTGAAAAGTTCACATGTTTTACCAGCGCTAATAAGAAAAGTAGATGAAGCAAAAGAAAGTGATGCCGAAAATGTAGAAGTTTGGGGTAGTGGTAAACCGTTACGCGAATTTTTATATGTGGACGATCTGGCACAAGCAATAACATATTGTCTTGAAAACATTGACGCACAAGACATATACAACAAAGGCATTTCGCACATCAATTGTGGATCCGAAGATGAAGTATCTATTCTTGAATTGACGCATCTGATACAAAAAGTTGTTGGCTATCAAGGAGACATTGTATTCGACCCCAGCAAGCCCGATGGCACATATCGCAAAAAAATGGACAACACTCAATTATCCAACATTGGATTCACACCCAAAACTTCTCTAGAGCAAGGATTACAAAAAACATATACTTGGTATCTAGAAAATAAACAAAAATTTGTGTAAATAATATTTATGGAAAATCAAAACAACAACTTCTCAGATAGAGTATTAAATGCTTTGAAAGAAAAAGTCGTTGCGCATAATGCAAAATACGCTCAAAAAGTAACTCTCAGTCAATTACAAAAAGTATATCGCCGCGGATCAGAAATGTTCAGCGAGTTTGGACGGCCAGGAAAAACACGAGGTCAATGGGCAATTGCTCGGGTCAATATGTTTTTAAAAATGGTTGGAGGATCGAATGTAAAAGATGCATATCGCAAAGCAGATCAAGACATATCTAAAGCAGGTATTATATTTGATGATGGAGTGCGCGAAGAAGCAAAACTTTTTACTGAAGAAGATTTAATCTCTGCACAACTTGATATTAAAAGTAACCAACTTCAAGAGGACCCAAGTTTTACAAAAGAAATGTGGAGTACAATTTTTATTGAAACCGACGAGCTTGGGTTCGAAGAGTATGTCAATGAAGAAAGCTGGGCTTCAGAAAAAAATAAAGGTAAAAAATTAAACAAACCATTTAGAACATCCAAAGGGCCAAAGAAATTTTCGGTTTACGTAAAAAATGAAAAAGGCAATGTTGTAAAAGTTAATTTCGGCGACCCAAATATGGAAATCAAACGGGATGATCCCGCTCGTAGAAAAAGTTTTAGAGCTAGGCATAATTGCGAAAACCCTGGACCCAAAACAAAAGCTCGCTATTGGAGTTGTAAAATGTGGTCCAAGAAAAGCGTCACAAAAATGACTAAAGGAGAAGAAGTGGAAAACGAAGTTGAAGAAGAAACGGAAGAGGTTGTCGAAGCTAAAAACGGACTATGGGACAATATCAGAAAAAAGAAAAAAAGAATGGGTAAAAAATATAAAGCCGCAAAACCTGGAGATAAAGATCGCCCAAGCAAAAAAGCGTGGGAAAAAGCCCAGTCAGCGGACGAAGAGAAAGACTTTAAGCCTCACATGATGTATGACAAAAAAACAGGCAAGCCAATCAAAGCTGAGACCTACAAGCAACATCTAGAACTAAAAGAAAAAGGGTTCACTCATGAAAAGCCAAAATAACAAAAGGTAAACAATTTAATCCCCAAGAGCCCTACTGTACCCTAGTAGGGCTTTTTTTGGCACGATTATAGCAAATATAATATTGTAAATTCATTAATTCAATGTTTATTGAGACACATTTACACACCATACATAAACAACAATCAAAACAAGGAGACAATATGTCATATTATATTAAAAATAAAAAAACTAATTCTTTAGATTCTTTCTTAAATTCTTTATTAGATGATCTTTACCACGAAGACTTAAAAGCTCAAAGAAAATCTAACATTATAAATCAAGAAGACTCTATTGTTATAGAAATTGAAGCAACAGGCTTAACCAAAAAAGAAATAGAGATACAGGTTATAGAAAACGTATTACATGTATCATACGAAAATAAAAAAGAAGATACAAAAAAATACTCTCAACAACAAATATCATTCGATTCATTTGAAAATAAATATAAATTACAAAACGACATGGATGCAAAAAATATATCCGCCACAATGAACAATGGATTATTGAATATAAAAATACCTAAAATTAAAAATAAAACAAGTTCAAGAATAAAAATAACTTGACATTTGATTGAATATAGTATATTATATAGCTCTTTAACATTATGAAGACAACAAAATTAATTATTACAGCCCTTCTAGGGTTTTTCATTAACGCCGCATCTGCAGGAAATTTTTCTCTGGAGACAAGATACGCTTCTGATTATTTCTTTCGAGGAACGCTTCAGGCAGAAGAATCTGTGCAAGCCGGGCTCGGAGTTAGCGGGAAAGTTTCTGGAGTAGATTATTCTGCAAGAGCTTTCACAAATCAATCAGTAAATTCTGGAACAGATTCTTATATTCTTGCAGGAGGTGTCTCTAGCAGTTTCATGGAATCACTAGCAGAGGTTTATCTCGGATTAAGCCACGTAGAGAATGTATCTGGAGAAGCTGCTCTAGAGGCAAACTTAGCAGTATCTCTTGACACTGTCTTAAGTCCAACACTAAGCTTATTCAGGAATCTGGACGATTCCCTCTACACCACTGAACTATCAGTCTCTCACACCTTTAACTCGGAAATCTGTGATCTGACAGCTTCAGCATCTGCAGGGAACACCGACGTTTCGAATTCTGAGGATAATACATATTATACAGCGGGACTTGAGGCTTCTAGGTCATTAGGAGAGAAATCTTCAGTGGGCCTTAGTTTATTAAGGGTAGACTCAGAATCAATTGGCGACGAATACATAGTTGGATTGGGAATCTCAACACAATTCTAATAAAAATATTATGAAAAATACAATCGATACGATTAAATCATATGCGGGAGGCGTGACGAGCGTACTTCTGTCAGTAATCGGCCTTTTGGTCGTAGCTCAAGTCGTCTTTGGCGAAGGAGCTCCTATTAACGTAATCGGCAATCTTCAGGATGTCGTAACAGGGTTTGTCGGTCAAGGCGCGTCTCTAGCAGGAGTAATTACATTACTACTACTTATTGCGCTATTAAAGCCTAGCTCTGAAAAAGGGTAGATAAATTCTACTCGAATGAAAAGCCGCCTTCGGGCGGCTTTTTTGTGTAAATACTTGTCCTTACAATTAATATCTAATATGAAAAATAAAAGACTAAAAACAATATCCATAGCTAGCTTAATATTAGGATACTTAGCCTCTGGGGCTTTTATATCGCTAATAGCATTTAACTCAAACAATAGAATCATAAAGGAGCAACAAGTCTCAGAAAGTTCAAGCCTTAAGGTGATAGAACAAAACAAAACAAAAATCGCCTATGTAAACGTCTTACCTGAGGCGAGACCCCGCCCAACAAGAGAGTATTGGGAAGTCCCAACTCATGAAAATTTAAGAATAAATAAAAACAGTTCTCTAGAAATTTACCGAGAACATAACTATGTAAATTTAGATCAAGGCAGAAATGATAGTTTTGAGCTTGTTGGAGATAAAAAAATAAGCAATAGAAATAAAAAAAGACGAGACCCAATCTCCAATTACAATAGTGTTGACCCTGGATTGCTTGATCGTAGACTTGCCACGCTAGACGATGATAAACTGATTATTCTTGACAATGACGACGACCTAGTAGCTCGCTTAGATAGAAAAAACATTGGGCTAGATCGAGGCGGAAATGATAATGTAAATGTTGGTAATTTTGTTCCAGATGCCCGTCGTGGAGATTTTAATGATGATCAGCTTGGTGCTGTAGGAAATTTCAATAAAGATGGAGCTGGTTTTGGAAAAGGCACAATGCCTGGAGTGGGAAAGGGAGCTGAAGTTTATGCTTACAACTTCCCATCGCAAGGTGTTGGTGCAGGAATAGGCGGTCCTGCAGTTGGTGCTGCCGCTGGATTTGCCGGACTTGGCGCTGGTATTGGACAAGCGGTTATGGATGGACAAGCAGTTCCTGCGCTTGGCGGAATAGGTACATATTCTATGCCGACCAAAAGTGAAAGTTCGCCCAAGAATACTTCCGGCTCAGTAATTATGGTTGCTCCTGGAGTCGCTGGAGGTGTTGCAGGTTTAGTTGGTGGGGCTGGAGCGGGGGCAGCAGCAGGCTTGCCTTCGAATAGAGCTTCTCTACCAACAACTACAGCTAACGCCATAGGCTATGGCGGAGGAGTAGGAATTGGTTACAACGAGGGAAACTACGACCATTTACCAAAAGACGGAAATCTCTACATAATGATGCATGTTGACGGAAGTGGTTCAATTTTGAGCACAAGAAAAGCATTGGATGAAATGAAAGACACCCTTCTTAAAAATGCCTTACTTCCCTACTACAAAAATGACGAAGATCTTTACAACAGAAGGGTACTGGTAGTGGATGGTGAAGGTGAGCGAACTCTTAAATTCTTTGCAGACGCGGCAAAGAAAGAAAATGTGTTAGCCCTCGTATTCCAAGACGAAGCTCAACCTGCCTATCACCTTCCTAATTTCAATCGCAAACCAGAAGATCACTACATGGATGATTTGAACGACCTGAAGGAAGGTTTAAATGGATACGGCGGACTTTACCGAGGAATTATGTTCCAAGTAGACCGTGGAAAGACATTCGCTAAATCATTTAAGGAATTTGTTGAGAATGCTTGGCGCGGTGATGGATATTTATCCGGAGCGGGTGAAAACTTAAAGCCATATTATTGGCAAGAAAACAGTGATAATATTCGTAACCGTGATGGTATTGTATTTAGCGATGAATACCATGTGAACTCCGAAGGGGATCCAGCTTATTACATGAATCTGATCATGGATGCTTCCCGTAAAATTGGGCTAGACTTAAAGAGCTATAACGGAGAAAAACAAGATAGCTCAAGACAACATTAAAAAGTTATTTACAATATCTGTTTTGCATTGACAGATTAACAAAAAAATGATAATATAGTTATCATAAATATGAATATAAAAGTAAAAAAACGAAACGGCAGACTTCAGGACTTTTTAGTAGAAAAAATTAACGCAAACGTAGAGCGGGCCTGCAAAGGAATAGAGGACACCTCGGTCAGCGAAGTTCTTCTCGACGCACAATTGCAGTTGTTCGATAAAATAACAACCAGCGAAATAGACACAGCCTTAATACTTTCGGCCAGAGAGAAAATTGAAAAAGAACCAAATTACAGCTTCGTAGCAGCTAGATTATTATTAAATACCGTATACAAAGAAGTATTCAAAGAAGGAGTAGACTCAGATACATTCAAACTGCAATACAGAAAAAGCTTTATACAAAATATAAAAAAATTAGTAAAACTAGAAAAGCTTAATCCAAAAATGTTAGAATTTGATCTAACAAAACTATCAGAAGCAATAAAAATAAGAAGAGATCAAGATTTTAAATATCTAGGTATTCAGATTTTGTCTGACAGGTACTTTATTAGACACGACGACAAAATAATGGAGGCTCCGCAATGTTTCTGGATGAGGGTTGCCATGGGACTAGCAATCAATGAAAAAAACAAAGAAGAGTGGGCGATTAAGTTTTATGATATGTTTAGCCAGTTTCTATATACATCCTCTACCCCAACATTGTTCAATAGTGGAACAACACACTCCCAATTAAGCTCGTGCTACCTAAACACTTTTGACGACAGTATCGATGGAATTTTTGATGGAGCATGGCAAGAAGCACGAAAAAGTAAGTACGCTGGAGGTCTTGGTTTTGACGTAACCCCGTTTAGGTCTGCGGGTTCGCACATTAAAGGGACAAATGGAATATCTGGAGGTTTAATTCCTTGGCTAAAAATTTACAATGATCTACTAGTAGCCGTCAATCAGGGAGGTAAGCGACCAGGGGCAGGATGTGCATACCTAGAGCCCTGGCATTTAGATTTCGAAGACTTTTTAAATCTTCGCAGGAATACAGGAGACGACAGGTTAAGGTGTCACGACATGAATACGGCTTCGTGGATTCCCGATGAATTTATGAGAAGGGTTCAGAATGAAGATGTTTGGTATTTTTTTGACCCAAAAGAAGCTGACTTACATGATTGCTTTGGTACTGAGTTTGATAAAAAATACAACAAACTTTGTAACCAAGCAGAAGAAGGTTTAATTAAAAATTATAGGGTCACTCCTGCAAAAGAGCTATGGAAAAAAATGCTCAAAGTTTTATTTGAAACTTCTCACCCATGGAGCACATTCAAGGATCCGTGCAATATGCGATACACAAACCAGCATGAAGGAGTAGTTCATAGTAGTAATTTGTGTACAGAAATCACACTTCACACAAAAGCTTCAAAGTACAACAAAGGATATAAAACCGAAATTGGAGAAACAGCAGTGTGCAACCTTGGCTCTGTAAATCTGTTAAATCATATTAACGAAGATGAAACAAACATTGATTATATAAAGCTGGAAAAAACTATTCACACAGCAATCAGAGCTTTAGATAATGTGGTAGACCTTAACTTCTACCCAACAAAAGAAGCAGAAAATAGCAATTTAAGACATCGTCCTATCGGGCTAGGCATGATGGCCCTGCACGATGTACTTCACAAAGTTAATATAAACATAGATAGCGACGAAGCTGCAGAGTTTAATGATAAATTATTTGAGTTTTATTCTATGCATGCGATTTATGCCAGCTCTTTATTAGCTGAAGAAAGAGGTCAATACAAAACCTACGAAGGTTCGCTCTGGAGTCAAGGAGTATTTCCAATTGATTCTTATAACAACCTCATGGTTTATAGGGGCAAGCAAGAAGTGCCAAGCGAATCGGTCACGGGCAAACCTTTAACAGGAAAAGGTCAAACTCTTAAAGATTGGTCAAAAGTGAGAATTCATGTAAATGAATTTGGAATGAGAAACTCGAATGTTATGGCTATCGCTCCTACAGCAACAATAGGTTATATTAATGGAGTCGAGCAAAGCATAGAGCCGAATTTCTCCGTGCTGTTTGTTTACGAGAATAAGAGCGGTAATTTTTATATTACCAATCAACATTTTATAAACGACATGAAAAAAGAAGGTTTATGGAACCCTATCAATGCAAAACTAGTCAAAGACTCCGATGGGGATTTATCTTCGCTAAGCGGAGAGATACCTGAGTGGATAAAACTAAAGTATAAAACAGCTTTCGATAGGGATATGTTTAAGTTGATAGATTGCAACGCGGTCAGGCAAAAATGGATTGATCAGGCTATAAGTTTTAATTTATATAACAAAGGAACGTCTTTAAAATATTTAAATGATATATATATAGCCTGCTGGGAAGCTGGATTAAAAACGACTTATTACCTTAGAAATAGGGCTGCATCAAAAGTTGAAAAATCGACAGGAGATTCGGGAAGCGAGTCAGAAGCTTCTGCATGTAGTATCGAAGCTATGAAAAACGGAGAGTCTTGCGAGAGCTGTCAATAATTGATCTTTTTAGGGGTTGACTTCGATATATTACTATGATATACTATAAATATGGAAAATAAAACAGGAAAACTTTTAACGAAAAATGTAGCGGGTGTAAATAGAATACTTCCGCATAAGCATAAATATGCTTGGGATTTATTTTTAAAAAGCTGCGCAAACAATTGGATGCCGACAGAAATCTCAATGCAAAATGACATCAAACAATGGAAAAACAATGAAATTACAGAGGATGAAAAACTACTTGTTAAACGCTGTCTTGGGTTTTTTGCTGGATCTGAGTCTCTGGTTGGTAATAATCTTTTGCTATCTGCCTTTCGCTATGTTACGGACGCTGAATGCCGCCAGTACATACTTAGGCAAGCTTTTGAAGAAAGCCTTCACAATCTTACGGTAGTTTACGTATGCGATAGCTTAGATTTAGATATCGAAGAAGTTTTTAACGCGTACGAGACAATTCCAAGCATAAAAGCTAAAGATGACTTCTTAATGCAAATAACAAATGATATCGGAGCTCAGGATTTTGACGCAAATTCTACAAAAGGAAAGCAAGAAATATTAAGAAACTTTCTGACATATTGGATTGTCTGCGAAGGAACTTTCTTCTTTAGCGGCTTCGCAATGCTTCTTGCCCTAGGAAGACAGAATAAGCTTCAAGGAATTTCTGATCAAATAAAGTATACATTAAGGGATGAAAGTTCTCATATTGCATTTGGAACCTACTTGATTAATACGATTATAGAGCAGGAGCCAGGAATATGGACAAAGAAAATGCAAGACGAGTTTGTTGAGCATATGAAAAAAGCTGTAGAGCTAGAAATAGCTTACGCTCACGACGTCTTACCAACTGGCATATTAGGACTTAACGCAGAAATGTTTGTAGACTATATGCATTATATAGGTAATAGAAGGCTTGAAGCTATAGGTTTAGATTATAGGTTCCCGAGCGACAAAAACCCGTTTCCTTGGTTAGGAGAAGTGGTAGATGTTCAAGCAATGGGAAACTTCTTTGAAAGAAGAGTAAGAGAGTATCAACAAAGCGGCTCCCTTGAAGATGATTTTTAACGCAAGGTGAAGTCAGATCTAACGAAGTTAAATGAATTGAGCCGCAGAGAATTCGCGGCAAGCGCAGCAAAAGCATGCCTAGGAGTGGGACTACTGCCTATGGCGGGATCCTATATTCACCAAGAAGCAGTCGGATTCCAAACCGGGACTCGCACCGCTTCTGCTCGTTATGTAATTTATCTAAATATGGCAGGAGCTATGTCGCACCTAGACACTTTTGGAACTAATCCTGACGCCCCTGAAATACAGGGGCCTACAAAATCAATACCCACTTCTGCAGATGGAATTATTCTATCAGAAAACCTTCCCTTGACTGCAAAGCATATGCATAATGCTTCAGTAATAAAGACAATGATGTCTAGTCAAGGCGCTCATGAACAGGCGAGTTATTTAATGCACACTAGTTACCTAAAGCGAGGGACAATCGCTCACCCAACTTTCGGAAGCTGGGTGTCAAAGTTATCAGGGAACATTAACTCAACTATCCCTGCAAATGTTCAAATTGGGTCTAATCCCGCTGGAGCAGGCTTCCTGGAGTCAAAGTATGGCCCACTGCCTATTGGAAACCCATCTGCAGGACTTGCTAATAGTAAAGTGGCAAGTTACTTAGATCAATCTAGATTTGGGGGAAGACTGGCCTTGGCGCAGAAAATGAACGCTTCTTACTTAAATCAATACAATCAAAAGCAAGTCAGAGCCTATGCGGATTTATATAAAGATGCAATAAAGCTAATGAAAAGCGAAGACTTGAAAGCGTTTGACATAAGCCTAGAACCAGAATCCATGCATGAGCTTTACGGAAAAACAAACTTTGGGCAAGGCTGCTTGCTGGCAAGGAGATTGATAGAGAATCAAGTTCGCTATGTAGAGGTTAGTAGAGGAGGGTGGGATACACATGATAATAATTTTGAGGTTGTTGCAAATAATTGCGCAGATATGGATAAAGCTCTTAGCGCATTACTTTTCGACCTAGAAATGAGAGGCCTACTCAAAGAGACTATGGTGGTTCTCACTTCAGAATTTGGAAGAACTCCAAAAATCAACCCTCGTGACGGAAGAGACCACTGGCCGTATGGATTCACAGCTTTTCTTGCAGGAGGAGGCATAAAAAAAGGTTTTTCTTATGGCAAAATGGATCAAGCAGGAAGAAATCCTGAAGAAGGAAAATTTATTGACCCCGCGTCCTTAAATGCGACAATAGCTTATGCCATGGGTTTGCCATTAGAGCAGATACAGACATCTCCGTCAGGAAGACCGTTTAAGGTCGCCCATGACGGAAATCCGCTACGGGAAATACTTGACTAGCCAGACTAAAACCTATCCTTTCGGATAATTTTAGCTTGACATATTGGAATTATTTTGCTAAAATAATAAGCATGATACCATTATTTAAAAGTCATTTTTCTATAGGAAAAAGCATACTAACCTTAGAAAGTCCAGATAAAGATAAAGAAGGTGGAAGCGATAGCATCTTCTCTATAGCTAAAGAAAATTCTCTAAAAGAAGTTGTCTTAGTAGAAGATTCCTTGACAGGTTTCCTTCAGGCCAAAAAAAATGCAGATAATTTAAACTTAAAACTGATCTTCGGCTTAAGGATAGACATGAGAGAAGATGCATCAATAGACCCAAAAGAGGAGTCCGTCAAGACTGTTCATAAAATTATTATCTTCGCAAAAAACTCAAAAGGGTGCAAGCTATTAAATGCAATTTCAAGTGAAGCATTTACAAAAAATCACAAATGCGTAGACGATAAAATTTTAAAAAAACACTGGAACAATAAAGACTTGCTATTAGCCATACCTTTTTACGATAGTTTTATATTTAACAACTTGATGAAATTCTCAAGCTGTACCCCAAATTTTTCTTTCTGCGAGCCAACTTTTTTTATAGAAGACAACGACTTGCCTTTTGATAATTTTATATCTAAAAAGGTAAAAGAGTATACCTCTAAGAAAAAAATAAAAACAGAACTAACAAAAAGCATTTATTACAAAAATAGATCAGACTCAGCTGCCCTTCAGACATACAAATGTATAACTGGCAGAACTTTCGGAAACAAAACATTATCAAAACCAAACCTAGACCATTTTGGAAGCAGTGAATTTTGCTTTCAAAGCTGGAAGGAGCTTGCAAACTGAAATTAAAATATTAAAATGAAATACGAACTAAAGAAGCCAGAAAAAATCTCTATAGGAAAATCAAAATTAAAAGGAAGAGGTATGTTTGCGGATGAAGACATAGAGAAAGGTGAAATTCTAGAGGAATGTCATTTAATAATTTCCGGGTGCCCAATTAAAATGCAAGATTCAGAGCTAAAGAGGTATGTCTTTTCGCTTTTCTTGGCTGAAGATTTAACCGCTGAGCAAAACGAAGAGGTTAATTTCAGAGTAGCATTCCTTTCTTTTATTGAAGACAGAGAATTATTAAAAGACCTTGAGAAAGATGTTAAAGAGCTTGGTTACGAAGACTTAAGCTCCATATTTACGACGGCGACAGTATTAGGGAACGGAATGATCTACAATCATGCGACAGTCAATAATGTAGATTGTCGGATGAATTTTAAAGATTTCTGTTTTTGTTATTCTGCAAACAGAGAGATAAAAAGAGGAGAAGAACTATTTATAAACTATGGACAATCATCAAGAAAAGACTTAAAATGAAAGAATCACTACTTAGATTTCAAAAAAATAAAAAATACTTATTGTTTGATTACGAGACATGCAATCTGAATCTCGTTTCTCACAACAAGCCGTGGCAACTAGCCTTCTTGGTTATAGAAGACAATAAAGTTGTAGAGTCAAAAGATTATTGGTTAAAATGGGACGAGCTCAACGTCTCGCCAGAAGCAGCAAAGATCACGGGGTTCACAAAAGCAAAGTACAGCAAAAAAGCTTCTTGCCCAAAAAAAGCCTTGGATCACTTAGAGAAATATTTGTATGATGACTCATACTTAAAAATCGGCCATAACTTGCTTGGCTTTGATATTTACATGCACAACATTCACAGAAAGCTTATTAATCCAAAATTAAAGTCCGACTTTAGTTATACAGAAAACCTAGTAGATACTTTATGTTTAGCAAAAGCCTTAAAGAAAAGAATAAGGCTCGATAAAGACGATGATTTTTTGGCTTGGCAATATAGATTAAATCACTTAATAGAAAGAGGATTATCCTGCAACTTAAAGCAGTGCTGCAAGGATTTTGATATAGATTTTGACGAAAGTAAGCTGCATGACGCACTTTACGACATAAAAGTCAACTTCGAAGTTTTTAAAAAAATGATATGGGAGATAGAAATATAATGAATTTTACAGAAAAATTTTCACACTATGAAGATTGTACTCCTCCTGGAGTCAGACTGCCAAATATTAAGATCGAAAAAAAATACTATAAAATGCTGGACGCAAGCCCAGGCATATCAAACTTCGACTTTTTAAGGAAACTGTGCCACAAGGGCGTATATGACCGAGGAATCGACTCGCGAGAGAACAAGCAGGATTACTTCGAGAGAGCAAAGCAAGAGTTAAGTATTTTAGAAGAGCTTGGGTTTATAGATTATATTCTTTTAAACTGGGATATATTAAATTATTGCCACGAAAATGACATTCCAACAGGCCCAGGAAGAGGAAGTGCTGCAGGCTCTCTGGTTTTATATTTAATAGGAGTTACAAATGTTGACCCCGTAAAATATAATTTATTTTTCGAGAGATTTGTCTCCAAGAGTAGGGCGAGAAAAATAAATAAAGACGGAATTACATATCTAGACGGAAGCCTTTTGGCAGACGTAGATAATGATATCGCCTACGAGCGCCGAGCCGAGGTTATAAACTACATAGAACAAAAGCATCCAGGGAGAACAGCTAAAATTTTAACCCTAAACACGCTAAGCGGTAAATTGTGCATAAAAGAATGCGGTAAAATCGTGGGAGAATTCTCAGAGCAAGAAGTCAATGAAATAAGCAATACTATTCCCAAGAAATTTGGAGTCGTAGTTCCACTAAAATTAGCCCTAGAAGAGAGTGAAAAATTTGTTGACTGGTCTTCAAGCAACGCAGAAGTTTTTAACATAGCTTTGAAGCTCGAAGGCTTAAATAAAAACACTGGAGTCCATCCAAGCGGAATAGCGATTTGTTTTGATAAAATTACAGACATATGCCCAATCCAAACTTCCAATGATGGAGCTTTAGTTACTGGGTACGATATGAATTGGGTTTCAGAGCTAATGGTTAAGTTTGATATTCTTGGACTAAGAACATTGAGTGTTATTTATGATGTGTGCAAGAGTTTAAATATTAATTGCTCAGATATAGATTTAAGTGACGAAAAAATATATGAGCCGCTTCAATCCCTGACCGCGCCACACGGATTGTTTCAGTTGGAATCTGATACAAACTTTAGGGTTTGCAAAAAAGTAAAACCAAGAAACCTTGAAGAGCTCAGCGCTGTAGTTGCAATAGGAAGACCTGGAGCTCTTGACTTTCTTGGGGATTATTCAACCTACCGAGATACAGGAGAAGCTCAAGTAATTCATGAGTTTTTCACAGATATCCTGGAGTACACAGGAGGAATACCGTTATATCAAGAACAATTAATGCAAATGGCAGTTAAGGTAGGATTTACTCTTGATGAGTCTGAGCAATTAAGGAGAATTGTCGGAAAAAAGAAAATAGACCAAATGCCTGAATGGAAAGCTAAAATTGAAGACAAGGTTAAAGAAAAAGATTTACCAAGAGAAGTTGGCGATATCCTGTGGAGAGTTGCAGAAGATAGTGCAAATTACTCTTTTAACAAGTCTCACTCAATCAGCTATTCGGTTTTGGCTGCATGGACGACACACTTAAAGTTTAAGCACCCCCAGCAATTTTTTCTCTCTCTATTGAAGATGACAAAATATGAACCCGCGCCTCAAGAAGAAATATCAAAAGTCTCTAAAGAGCTTTCTAGGTTTGGTTTAAAATTATTATCGCCGGACCTCGCAAAATCTGGAATGGATTTTTCCATAGAGGGCAAAAATATAAGATTTGGACTTAACAGTATAAAAGGAGTTAGTGAAAAGTCTCTAAAATCTCTTAAAGATTTTAGGTCAAGCGATACACCAACGAAGTATGATATATTCTTAGCCGCAAAACAGGCAGGATTAAATATTGGAGTGTTAAGCGCATTGATTCAAGCGGGAGCGCTTGAAAGTAAAGGCTCGAACAGATCGCTCATGGTGCTAGAAGCTCAGGCATTCAATCAATTGACAGATAGAGAAAAAAGAAATTTTATATTGCTCGGAGAAGAATATAAATTCAAACTCTTAAATTGCATAGCTGATGCAAAAAAGGGTGAACTAGTAGGAGATGACGGAAAACCATTAATGAAGGAATCGAGATTTCAAACCTTTAAGAAAAAGTATGATGTATATAAATCAATCTATGATAAAAATAAAGAATACGAAGATTTCGCTAACTGGTATTTTGAAACAGAGCTCCTCGGCTATAGTCATAGCTCTAATCTAAAAAGTTGCTTTGTGGATAGTTACAACTCTTTAAAAGATTCTAGAGACTTAAGAGTTATGGATTCAGATGAAAAAGGAAAATTCATAGGCGTCGTAGAAGATTGCATAAAAAGAACCTCAAGAAACGGAAATAAATATATGAAGCTTTCAATAGCGGATGAGTTTGGAAGATACGACGCAATGCTTTTAAATTCAAGAAGAGGGAATTTTTATGACAGATATTTTGATTCAAAAAATAAAACCCCGCTTAAAAAGAGCATAGTTGTGGCCTTTGGAAGGAAAGGAGAAGATATAGTCTTCCTTGATTCGTTAAATATAATGAATGAAAAGATATATATGAAAATGTCGGACGTTAAATAATTTAGAGTGTAAATCAATGAAGATGACGCCAAAACCAAACTTTACGCCGCGAGCACAACAGGCAATTAATGAAGCTAAAAAAGTTGCCCAAAAGTACGGAAATGAGTATGTGACCCTAGATCATTTATTTTTCGGAATGGTCAGCCTGAACGCTGGAATTCTTAGCGAGATACTATTTTTATTACAAATTGATGACGAAAAACTAAAAGAAAAAATAGAAAAATCTCTGTACATTGTTTCAGAAAACGAAAGCATTCAGTCTTTTTCGCCGGAGGATATAGACTCAGTGTACGACGAACACTTTCACTTAGTGCTAAAAGTATCAGCTTCTATAGCCGAGAAGCTAGGACATGAATATGTCGGAATAGAGCATATACTACTAGCTTTATTGAAGTACGAAGAATCTAATATACCCGAATACTTTGAATCATTTAACGCTTCAGAAAATGATATAATATCTCAAGTAAGAGAATATCTTCATATATCAAAAGACTCCGCTGCAGAAAGACACAAAAAAACAAGACCTATAAAAACCAAAATAGCCCCAAAAGAACCAAAAATTCAAAACCTAGAAAAATTTGCAACAAACTTAAACGCAATGGCCTTGCAGGGAAAGTTCGATAGTATTATAGGAAAAGAGTCTGAGATATATGACGTATGTGAAATACTTTGCAGGAGAACAAAAAATAATCCCGTACTATTAGGAGAGCCTGGGGTGGGGAAAACAGCCATAGTTGAAGGGTTAGCGCAGAATATAACGAAAGGAGAATGTTCTGATTTTCTTATTAGTAAAATTATATATTCCTTGGACCTAGGATCCCTTATAGCTGGAACTAAATACAGGGGGCAGTTTGAAGAAAGGTTGAAATTAATCATTGAAGAAGTAAAAAAGAATAAAGATATTATTCTTTTTGTCGATGAAATTCATACCTTAGTTGGGGCGGGAAGTGCAGAAGGAAGTATGGACGCCGCGAATTTACTAAAGCCCTTGCTCGCAAGAGGAGAAATAAAGTGCATAGGAGCCACTACGCAAGATGAATACAAGAAATCAATATTAAAAGACGGAGCCCTAGACAGAAGGTTTCAAGCTGTAAAGGTCATCGAGCCAACAAAAGAAGAAGCCAGGGAAATAATAAAAGGAATCAAGCATAAATACGAAGAATTTCATAGTATTCATTACCCAGAAGAGGTGTTAGATTTAGTGATAGACTTGACCTCTAGATATGTACTCGACAAACAATTCCCAGATAAAGCAATAGATATACTCGATCAAGCTGGATCAAAAGTTAAAATAAAAAATATCGAAAGACCTCAGGCTGCAAAAGATATTGAACAGAGGCTAGAAGACCTAGCTTTAAAAGAATCAAGCTTAAGTTCTGAAGATTTTAGCTCTCACTACTCGATACTGCAAGACGAACAGCTTGATTTGCTAGAAAAGTATGACGAGATTATATCCAAATGGGCGAAGAAAACAATGAAGTATAAAATATCTGTAAAGAAAAAAGATATATATGAGGTAGTATCCTCTCGAACCGGAGTCCCTATTTCAGATATCTCAAAGAAAGATTCAGAAAAAATGCTCGGGCTATTCAACAAACTAAATAAAAAAATAGTAGGTCAGAGAGAAGCGCTGCAAGAAATTTCAGAATGCATACTTAGATCCAAGTCAGGACTTCAAGACAGCAATAAACCAGTAGGAAGCTTTCTTCTTATTGGAGCCAGCGGAACCGGAAAAACTTATACCGCAAAGTGTATAGCGGAATTTATATACGGAGATAAAAATAAGCTTATACAAATAGATATGAGTGAATTTTCTGAAAAAATATCGGCAAGTAGGCTAATTGGCGCGTCTCCAGGATATGTCGGCTATGAAGAAGGAGGAGAGTTAACAGAGAAAGTCAGAAGAAATCCTTACAGCGTTGTTCTATTTGACGAAGTCGAAAAGGCTCACCCAGAAGTTTTAAACATATTACTGCAAATTTTAGAAGAAGGATCGGTAACAGATAACTCGGGAAGAAAAATCAACTTCGCTAATTGCACAATTATATTAACAGGTAATATTGGTAGTGAAAAAGTTGCAAAACCATATATCGGGTTTGGAGAAAAATCGAGCCCCACGAAAGACATGGAAAAGCTTAAAGAAGAACTAAAGACCTTCTTTAGGCCTGAATTCCTAAATAGATTAAATGAGATAATTTTATTTAAAAACTTCTCCACAAAGGATATTCAAGACATAACCAAAATAGAAATCAATCACTTATCAAGCAAACTTTCTTGCAAGAAAATAAAGCTTTCTATTACCCCTAAGGTATGCAAACTTATAGCAGAGAAAGCTGAAGAAGAAAAAATGGGAGCAAGACCAATAAAAAGATTAATTCAGAAGAATATAGAAAATAAACTATCTAAACTAATTTTAAGTAAAGAATTAAAAGAAAATCAAGAAATAAAATTTTCAGTCTTGAAAGATTCTATTGTATATAATATTACGGAAGGATTGGCTTAACAGGGTCAGGTAGCTCTGGTTCTTTAACCTCCATGGGGTCTTCAAATTTTTCTCCTGGATTCTGTTGGTTGGCAGAGTCTTTTTGATTATCATTATAAATTGACATGCAAGCTCCAAAACGATCAGCCTGAACAGGATACCTCTTTTTCATATTGGCATCAAGTATACAGCGCGTAACAAATTGATCTCCCCCTTCTTGAGCTACAGGAACTGGAAACCTTTTATCTTGATTGGATAAGAAATTATTCTTTTCATTCTCAGGAGTTTCTTCTTTTTTATTGGGAAATATTTCCTCGTATTCAATAAATCGCATAGCTTCGTCAATTAATTCGTAGGCTTGAGTTATATTTTTCTTTACCCAATCGTCGAGAGAAGGCTTTTCCTTCAAAGATTCATACATGATTCTTGCTTTTTTCCAAATATGAAATAATTCGGATTTCACTTTTTTAGTGTCATTTTCAGATAATTCGCTCATAATTACATTTACACCTATTAATTAGAATATTCGTCAAGGCTTGATCCTTGATTAGTTGAAGGAGAGTCCTTGCCTACTACTTGACTTGGCTTGGCGCCATACAAGTTATATGCATAAACAAGGTCTTTGATTCTTTCTTGAGATTTAGCATATGCGTCAAGATACGATTTAGCAGTAACATTTTTATTGGTTCTTTGAATCATAGAGTCTCCCTCTCGGATTACCTGAAAGTCAGAATCTCCATTGCTGCCATCTATCCCCCTAAGAACTCTCCTGTGGGCCTTCCTGTTATATTCAGAGATATACATCTCTTTAAGTATTGACTGTTCCTCCAGATTTAAACCTTCGGGACTTTCTCCGCTAAAGCAAGTAAATATTAAGTTGTTTAGCTCGCCCAAATGACCTTCTAGCCAACCAGATATTAAACCTACTTCTGCGTTTCTAACTTCCCCATGAGAATGAAATCCAATCTCTTGGTCGTAGATATTTACAGCCAATTTGCCTAGGTTTGTATCTGGGAACAGATCGTGTGCCATTTTAATTATTCAAGAAATCTATAACCTTTGAATGCTGTGGGTTAGAAGGGTCAAGCTTAACTGGTTCTCCCATAACTTGAACACTACCTTTTCCGTGAAGGCTAGAATCAAATGCTCTTTTTATTTTATTTTTTAATACCGTTTTATTTCCAGAAGGGAAAACTCCAACTTTCACAGCAAAGGATTGAAGATCTGTAAGATTCATGTCTTGCAACATGTCAGCGAATACGCGTTTATCATTTGTCTTGAATGGATTGATCTTTGCAATCCCTAAAATGTCCTCAAGTTCGCGTGCCTTAGCGACTTGATCTTCATAGCTTTTACCGTTTGTTTGTTGAAGATTGTCAAGTTTACTTTTCTTTTCTGTAGAAGTTTTTTTCGAAGAAGTAGACCTGCTCGATTTTGTTTTTTTGTTTGCCATAATTTATACCTTTTTCCTTATAGGGTTATACACTAATATATAGTAAATTGATAAAATAAAAAATCCACCCCAGTTTCCTGAGGTGGACATTTTATAAAACGTTAATTTGTTTAAATTAAACGATAAGACCAAGTAACACACGGTCATCGATGATCATTCGGCCTTCTTCAATAGAGCCATAATAACCAATCTTTGATTGACGTGTTACAAATTGATCGTCGGATACAAGACTAAACTCATCTCCGGACTCGGAATCGGTAGCTACTGCACGAATCATTGATTCACGACTAAGGTCGACACCAACAAGAATTTGTTCTTTGTCTGTACCTCCGTCAAACACTTTTGCAGTAGTAGATGATCCGCTAGCGTAGTGATCGGCATACTTTGTGGTGTCTGCAGCGACGTCAAATACGTCGTTCCATTTTTGACCAGCGCCCATTTCGTTATATTCCTGAATGGATACGCCATAGAACTCAGGAATGCCAGCGCTATTAAAAATAGCGTCACGCATACTGTCTGTTCCTGCAATGCCATCTCCACCAGTAGGTGCGCCACCAGCGCCTCCACGACTATTAATCGGATTGTAAGCTAGCCCACGAATTTCTTCTACAATTTCAGGAGAAACAAGAAGATCTGTAATTCCACGTCCACGACGCTCAGCAGGAGTTCCTCCGGTCCAAGAAGTATTAATTCTTTTCGCTTTGGTGAACAACTTGTTAAGGTCGGAAAGTAAGAACCGTCCTGATTGAGCAGAACGCATAACGTGTTTTTCGCTATTTGTTGTAGCGTTAGCCAATGCAGTCATGATCATGCTGGCAGAAGTTTTCTCTTGTTTGAGAAGAATTTCTTGAGCCATGCGTGTGAATGTCTTGCTGACTACATCAAGTCTAGAACGAGAAGCATAACGCTTGTCGAAACTCAATGCGCTATCGAGAGTATAAGTTGTGAACTTAAGCTCGCTTTGTGATGGAGCGACTTGGTTGGTAGGAAGTCCGCCAGGAACTGATTGACTCCAAACTTGAATGTAATCTTCGTCAGTCATATCGTGATAAAGATCCAATGGAATACTTGGACTCTCTTCGCTGTTAAACTGAAGACTAGTAAACATGTTACTTACAGTAGGAGCTGTGTTAACAACTTCTGCTAAAACTGGACCAATAAATTCAGCCAATGCAGTTTGAGCTTCGTAAGCTACGTCTCTATTCTTTGAAGCCATAGCTTTAATAAGCTCGACTTGCTCGGGTGTTCTATCTAAAGTAATTTTCATTTTTTTAAATTTCCTTTCTTAGAAGCTGACTTTGCAGAGATATTTCTTAGCTGTAGTATCGCTTTCTTTTCCGATTGCGATAACAGTTCCAACTGCTGCACCAGAAGTCTTCGCAGCAAGCTTTCCTCCGGTTGCGACTTCAAGTTCATCTCCAAGTGCGACAGTGCCACTTATAGCTCCTGCAGCGAGAAGAACGAGGCCCTTTGTCAAAACAGGAACTGTTTGACCAGGAAGAACTCCTTGAGCTTCATCAAGTTTTTGTTTGTAATAGAGCATTTTCTCTCCATTCTCGTCGAAAGCCAAGGTTTCACGTAATGTGATTCCAAGTCCACGACTGCCAGCAGCAGCAGGAGCAACGGTCATACCTGTGTTAGCGGGGTATCCGTTGAATCCAATATGCGCTCCGCTAAAACTAGCGCCTAGATAGCCTCGGAGGGCATCGCTAGATTCAGCACGCAATTCGGAAACCTCACCAGGTAGAGCTCCCGCACTTACAGAAACGACAACGCCTGCATCGAAATCTCCTGATCCATTAGAAACCATTCCAGCCAACGTTGTAGCTGTTGCGGATGATAAATCAAGAGAAAACAAATTAACAACATCGTGTTCACTGTAGTCTCGGTATGGTAGTATTCTTTTTGCCATAATTTTTTTCTTCTATTTTTTAGTATGAAATTTTAACAGATTCTTTAAAAGTTTTTGCGAATCTATCTCTAAGGGAAACTTGGTCAGAAGAGCTTTCGTTGTTATTAACAACAGCAGCCTCTTCAACTTCGAGAGAGTCAAGAGCTTCAGAAACTTCGTCTGAACTTTCTTCTTGAGCTTCTGATGCTTGAGAAACCTCAACTTGTGTTTCTTCTTTTGTTGCGGCTTCGACTGTTTCGAGTCGTTTTGCAACTTCTGAAGCTACTCGATCTTCAAATGCTTTTTGTTCAGCAGCGATGAAATCTTTATTTTTATGTTTCCAAACCTTGGCTAGTTTTTCTTGGTATCCAGCGAAACTCTCTTCAGTTTCGTCGAGACTAGAAAGCTCAGACGCCACAATTTTGGAATCTTCTTCATCAAGCTCATAAACTTCATTCAAGAGCTCCATGCGTGAATTAAATCTAACCTCAGCTTCGCGAGCTGCATTTTCTTCTTCAAGAGAAGTCAACTTTTCTTTTGTTGACTGTAGCTGTTGTTCAACTTCGCCCATTTTCTCTTGAAGAGAATTTTGAGCCAGAACAGCTTCTTCTTTTTCAGCTTTAGCTTTTTCGAGATCGGCGACATATTGTTCACCTTTCTCTCGGATAGCTTCGATAAAAACTTTGGAGATGCTTGCGACACTCTCTTCAGAAAAATCTTGGCTGCCAAGCTTTTCGTCTAAAGCTGCTCGGAATTCATTTATAATTTGATCTTTATCCATAATAGTATTATTAGGTTCTTTGTTTAGTACATTTTCTTTGGGTGAATGGGAAGTTTTTTTACTTCTTGTAATTAATTGGTCGATCGGCTTATTACTGCTTGACACTTCAGGCGTGGATTTTCCTTGGTCTGCGATAAGACCTTTTACATCTGCAGCAGGGTTAGAAGTAAAGCCTATACCTAAGGGGTAAATTTCTCCTACGATAAGTCGGTTAACTTTTCTTCCGTCTTTTAAAAGCCCTTTTCCTCCTAAAGATTTTAAATAAGGAGAATAAGCCTCGACTTCTTGAGGGTCGGAGATAATTGTCGAATCGCACAAATCATCACCTCCTACAGAAATAACGTAATCATTAAAACCTACCTCCCAGCTAGCAGAAACAGTTGAGTAGTAATCGCTGTCTTCATCAGTAGAACTTAAAACAAGGTCGGAAAACTCCTTGCTTGCTGTTTTATAAACTACAGCTGCGAGCGCAATATTGTAAGCATTCTCTTCAATTAAAGCTTCATCGTCACTCATCAAAGAGGAGGAATCATCATACTTTGAAAAGCCTGCGGAAACAATATGGCCAACAATCTTATCTCGATCATGTTCTATATTAGTAGGCTTGTGAATAAAAAAATCTTTAATTTTTACCGCCGCTTCACTATCTATACCATCTCCATTTTTATTAAATTTATTTACCACTGCAGCATTAAAAGCAACTCCAAGAAGGTCAATATTTTTTTCCAAGTTTATATCTTGAGGAATTAAAGGTCTAAGAGATTCCAATGAAGCTTTACTAATTGAGGACTTCTCGATGTCGCTTGAAGCGAAAACTACATTATCAAAAGTTGCGGTGTATTTATATTTTTTAGACATATACAAAAATCTTACACTTAGTTTATAAACATGGGAGTAAAAGTATAATTCACGTTATTAACTTTAGAGTTCATTATATCATAGTAAAGTTTAATCATCCAATTGCCAAGTATTAATGCAGAATAACTATCTTTTCTCGCTTTTTCTGGGCCGGTTTGACGCTTTAAACTAGGAGGAAGATCAAACGTTTGAGTTCCTCCTGCAGAAGTAGATATCTGAATTAGAGAGCATTGAGTTTTAATAAGATTCATCATATCAAATTGATGCTCAACAAAGTCAATCATTTTCGCTGCATTTGTTTGGCGCTCTAAACTTTGAGATGTTCTTAAAAATTTTAAATCCTGAATTGGTATTTTTTTATTTCTTTGTTCGTTATAAGCATCATCAATTGCTCTTGCCCCAAAGAATATCCGATGATGATCAAAGTTGGCCTGAAGCAACTCGTTCGCCAACCTAATCCACTGACTAGTAGGTTTGCGCAAATAACAAATCGTTTTATCTTCTAAATTATATTCTTTTTTTCCTTCTATTATTTTTTCTTGATAATGTTCTAAGTCATCAAAGTTAGTATTTAAACATTTTATATTCATTTTATTTTTCTTGAACAAACTACTTTCATTACAAGCATTAATAAATTGTACTCCTCCATTATAATCTCCAACAATAGATACAATATTAAAATGAGTAAGTAAATAATAAAAATAAAAAATATGTTGTTTTAAATTTGTGCCGCTTAAAGCGTAGCTATGCACGACAGTCCCAATTTTCTTGTCGTCGTTAAGCTTGATTACCATCATGGCAAAATCATCGCTACTTTCGCTTTCTGCCCAACTCGGATCAAACGCCAAAATATATTTTTGACCAATTTCCCCGCGCACTTCTATAGTCGGAGTCTCTCCATCTTTCAAAGTGCACGAAGCCATCTTGGAGGTCTTAAAATATCCACTGCTATCGTCAGTAAAAATCGAACCAAACTCTCTGTCAAATTGACTTTGACTCATTGTTGATTTCGCTTGGTCTAAAAGATTTTGGTCGTACAACTGCTTTGGGGCGCAGTCATAACTAAACTGCATGATAACCCTGTGAGCATCGTTTTGCTTGGAGCTCCCCTGCCTTATTAAATCTTCAAATTGCTCGTAAGCTTTGTACATGTACTCAAACTTATAACTTGCTGAAGAAAGAGCTATTAGCTTATTGTTGCGCCAAACGTGCCGCTCGTCTTCGTTCATCTTTCCTTGCTCAATTAAATTCGTCTCAAGGTTAAATAAAGCCTCCCTTTGAGTCGGGTTTTCTACCACACTCAAGAACGGTATTATAACCTCATTATAAATACGCTCGGGCATAAGGGCAAACTCGTCTATAATAATTCTATGAAAACGAAACCCTCGAAGCTTCTCTCCATCTCCAAGAGGTAGAGCTCGGATCCTACTGCTACCGATCTCAAGTAGCCATTCATCATTGCTTTTCGATTTATGCGTTATACATTGAGCCAGATATGTCGCTCCAGGCTTCGAGGCAATATCTTCAATTTTCTTGAATATCATCTTGGCTTGCCTAAAGGACTTTGAGAGTATTCCTATTTCGACTCCTTGATTCATTATAGCATCTAAATATGCATATATGGCAGTAGTGAACGACTTACTCATTCCTCGAGACCATACCCCCATGAAATAATCTGTTTCAAACATAGCCTTGATTGCCATATGCTGAAAAGGAAAAAGCTGAACTCCGCTAACTAAATCTGCAGTAAATGTGATATTCTCCCTCAAGAACTTGTATAGTAAAATCTTAGCTTCTTTTTCTTCTATAAACCCTTTCATTTCTTCAAGCTGCTCATTGAAGTTTTTTTCTTCAGCCCTAGATAATTGATTTCCTGTTTCCCAAGTCATTATATTAGTTCTCGATCAAGATAGTACTGAAGGTCTACATCCCAGAGCTGTTTTCCTAAAGTCAATATTTTTGGAATTAAATGCTCAGATTCTTCTCTGCTTCCCGTAAAAATGAACTGACAGCTACCTTTGAATTTGTGGGCTAGAGTTCGCATATTATGATAAATATATTTCATGTTTGACATGTGTGGGGCCCATCGATTATTTTTTTCTATGCTGTTTATGCTTCCTTCAGTTACCACGAACAAATAACTATCAAAGTCTTTCGTGCGTTGAAGTTCGTACTCGAATCTATTTAAATTATTTTTACTCAATGTGGATTTAAAATCTTGCTCGCTTTTTCTATCCGCGTAAGTATAATCATAATGTTCCTTGCCTACAGCATAATCTCCAAAATCTAGCTTAAGAAACTCTGAATTAGGAAACTCTAAAGGCTGCTGCTCTCTTGTGTCTATAAAAATTTTAACCGAATCATCAACCTTTCTTCCCCATTCTTTTGGCAATCGAGACCCAAACATTGGAAGAACCCCTGCGGCCTTACAAGCTTCGGTATAAGAGCCGAAATGTTTTTGATATAGTTCTATGGTAGGCATTTCATTTACCTCTAGCTCTATATGGGAAGGTCCGAACTTTAAGTTTTTATCTTCAACCCTATGCTTGAGCATTTTTAATATATATTCCCTAACAGTTTCATCTGATTGCGCGTTGCACCATTTTAATAACTGATCCCTGTTTGAAAAATCTCGCCCGAAGTATTGTTCTTTATTTTTAAATGGCAATAAATCTCCTGTATATAGATTATGACGCGGATAGTATTTTATGTAATATTCTGCGAGAGTAACCTTGTGAGACCTCAAGTGCATATGAAGTTTTTTTTCGCTTTCAAATTCCAGCGAACATATCTTGCAAGCATTAAATGACATCTTCTTTAGAAATGCCCAAAACCCTAGCTTTCCAGTCAGGCATCGATTCGAGCCTTCCAGCTTCTTCTTTTGCTGCCTCTCTTTGCAATCTTGCGATTTTTATCATAATCTCTCGTTCTTCCTCTTCCTGAAACAGTTGGACAAGCGACAACAAACTTGCATTTTGCTGGTGCTTGCTGGATATTCTTTTTGATCGGTCTCCCTGAAGTTTTTGAATCAATGACTCCATTCTTTTTTCGCACTGATTGTATTCTTCGCTTTTAGTTTTAAGCAATTCTGCTAATCTTACAGTTAAATCCTGCTGGTCTTCCGCTTCATCGAACATTCTATTTAACTTATTAATTGCGCTTTGAATGTTTTTCAAATGAATGTAATCCATACACACGTTGATGTATAAATTAATCTCGTCACTTGTTAAGTCAGGCTTATCCCAGGTAGCCCTAACAAACTCTGCCTCAAATAAGTCTCTATCCGCCTGACTATCGTAAGTGTTGATTACCTGAATAAATCTAGGTGACGCTAAAAAGCCTCCCAAGGATTCGATGCCTTTTCTCTCGGACATGGTGAGCTTTTCTTCGTTTATACTTGTTTGGGCATAGTCATTTATCTTTTTTATTATTTTACTAGAAGCCTTTGGAGGGGAGTATCTTTTATTTATTGCATCCTCAGATGCGGGAGTCTTTATTTTATCATTTTTATCAACGTATTCAAATACAGCTTGATACTCTTTTGAAGTATGCGTTACTCGGATTTCCGGGAAAAGCACTGCTGCTGCTTGAGCGCAGGTCATACCATCTGAGACAGATTGGTCTACAAAGTCTTTTTGCTCCTGGGTTAATATAATATCATCTTTCGGATAGATGTGTTTTGTTTCATACTCTATCTCGTTATTCAATAAAAATTTCCTAACGGCCCTACCCTGTTTACTTCTTCCGTCAACTTTATCAGAGTCGGGAAAAGCTAACTTGGTTAATTCGGTTAAATCAGAGACTTCATTTGCGTTAGACCTGATAACGTTTTTCTGTTCGTCGTTTAGCTCCATGGAGGTACAGCCCTAACGGCGATAATGTCTTCTCTTTTCAAAATGTCTTGAGCTTTTTCTTTAAAAATTTTCTTTAAATTTTTTATCTGCTTATATCCAGCTTTTCTTCCTTTTTCACTAGTTTTATACCCCATTTGTTCGGCAACCTCTTCTTCGTCAATATTATCAATAAAAAGCAACTTGTAAACTTGATACTGCTTGCCAGAAAGCTCTTTTTCCATATGCTTGTTTAATTTCTGCTGAGACTCGATTATATTGAAATTATGATCCTGCATAGCGCCGACCTCGTAAGAATGATTCTCAAGAGCGAGCGCCATTTTTATTCCGTAAGCAGGCTTTTTTGTTCTTTCCCATTTTGCATAAAGAGGGCAAGAGGAGTCCTGTAATCCGCTTTTTGTAAAACCACATAAAGAAGCTTCTCCTCCGTCCTTTGTGGCGCATGATTGATTAAAAGGGCAGTTTAAACATGGTCTGACAAAGTTGCTGTAATTATTTCGCAATATATTTTTCATTTGATTGGTAATAATCTTATTGATCCAAGGCTTCAATGATCTAGATTGGTCCCATTGATGCCATTTTTTGTGGATGTGAGCCTTTATAATTTGCTCAACATCTTCAAAGTCAAACCAAGCGAGAGAATCAAGGAACCATTTACCCTTTCTTTTTCTTACTTCTAAGTCGATTTCGTCCGACTTGTCCTCGTATTTAAATTCAGGCTTTTTTTGGTCGTCCACGTTTTTTTGGTTTTTTTGGAGCAACTTTTTCTGGGTCTAGATCTTCAAGTGGAATTAGATCTTTTAGGTTAAATTTATTTTTATCCTGTTCTACGCTGTACGATAGTTTAGATATTGACGGAACCTCATATACATCGCTTCCATCTGGGTCATAAGACTCGTCAAGCAACTCAGGAGATCTTCTAACCCTACGAGCGGGATTGGGCGTGAGAGTTTTTTTTGAAACGCTTGAGGTTGTTTTTGCTGCAGATAATATACTCAAACCCTGCCCACAGCCACCACAAAATTTTGGAGCCTGGATAGAGTACATGTTCTTGAAGCCACAGTGAGGACAGTAAGAAAAAGCCATAATAATATATTATAGCTTAAAAAAAAATTATATCAAATAACCGCTTATTATTCTACTTTGCTTTCTCGAGAACTCTTCTGCTTCCTCGCTCCACTTTCTGTTTTCTTTTACATACTCAAAGCAAAGAACTCCCAAGATTTTTCCGTTTAAAGTTTTTACTGGCCGCGCAAAAAAACTTTTCACGCCTTTTTGCTCCAGAAAAGACTTGAATCCGATATCATCATTGTACTCTTCTAGATTAGGACACTTGAATGTTTTTTCCTGAGACACTGAATGCGTAAGTCCGTGAAAATTAGAAGTTCTTATATTTTGAAGGGTCTGACATTCAGAACTTATTCCTTCGCTAACGACCTCATAAGTGCAACTTAATTTTTGCTGACTTCTTCCGGAAAAATAATGCTCTCCATTATGAAACTCTAAAATATATACTCTATCTGCATCAGCTTCATCGAGAACATAATTTAAGGCAGAAATTACATTGCTATGGCAATTAGGGTCGTAAACAAATTGTTTACTTTTCTTTTCATCATATTTTATTTTCAACCACATACCGATAACCGCAGTTGCGGCAGAAACTACACCAGTAAGCACGCTTAATATATCTAGACCATTATTCATTTTTTAAAAATTAAAGAAAAGAGCGAAATAAAAAAAACTAAACCTATTATCATTCCAAACCATATCCACGGCCCAGTATGATCATAATTCTGAGGATCGCTCACTATAGATAGTACATTCGATTCGTCGCCAGGAGAATCTAATTTCGCAATTTCTTTTGGTTTCTGTATGATTTTTCTCGAACAAGAGAAGAAAAATAAAATTATCAGCCAGCAACCCCTCATCGACGCTTACTGGGAATCGCATAAAATCCAACAACCATGAAACACAAATCCATAAACGATGCAAGCATCAAGCCTCCTGTCATTTGAACTACTTCCCAGTCTTTTGCTCCGAATATCCAACTAAAAAAACCCCATTTTGTTCCCTCTCCTTTAGGGACAATTAAATTGTATGTAATATGAGGATTCATTGCATAATAAATCATCAAGAAACACATGGTAAACGTGATACTCATAAAAAGTATTCTTCGGCTAACCTTCACAAAAGGATCTTTAGCATTTTCCGACTGACTAGAAATTAAAGCTTCTAGCATTTTTTCGTCTCGCGCGGCTAAAGCTAGCTGATCTTGCCTCTTTTGCTCTAGCCATGCGTTTATTAGATTGCAGGCCAATTTTATTCCCGCTCCTATAATAGTATTCAATATTGGGCCCATATAAATATATACACAAAAATAATTTTACAAAAAAATAAATATGTGTAATATATAGTATATGTCACAAAAATCTATCCTGGAAATGCTTAGTAAAAATTTAAACTCATACCAGTCTACATGTTGGTTAAAAACTGAAAATGCAAAATTAAATGGATCCACTCCTGCAGAATTGATGATGGAAAATCAAACAGACAAAGTATCAAGAATATTGCCAGAAGAAATAAAAAGAATAAAAAGTAAAAAAAATACTAATTGAATTAGTAAACAAAAAATAACGAATATCAAGATACAGCGACAATAAACATTGAGCCGCTGGTTTTTATTTGAGAAGAGTACAGTAATTTACCGTTGACTACTGGAACCCAAATAGATAAAGTACCAGCTTCGTACCTCGAGTGTTTAGTATCATAATTATTTAGATAATCATGTTCATAGCGATGGTATAAAGTTTTATCCTCATTTCCAAAAAATAACCCATGAAGCTGAAAATGTGAATTGGTTGCTTCTCCTTTAACTATAATTTGTACGGCGGCGAGATCATTACCTAGGGCAGTTACATCAAACTCCTTGTTGGGATGATTTCCTGCCCCATGGATTTTTAGAGGGGACACATTTCTTACGCTTCTATTTTTAAAAAAATTATCTTCAGTTAATGGAGAAAAACTGTTGATTGCTCCATTCTGTCTTACAAGCAACAACAGATCTTCGGATGGAGAATACTGCTCAGGGGCAAGAATATCAAGATCTTCTATAAATTTAGCCACAATCAAGCAAATCCGTGAAGATATAATTTCATATACCCCGATCCATCTGTGGACCTCCATTGGCACTTATGCAACCAAAAATGTATCTTAGCATTATCATCCAAAGGCATCCATAAGCTGTGATGTCGCATGTGGCCTCTTTCATAATAACTTTCATACCAGTGGCCGCCCCACCTATTGGAATTATCATAGTACTCAAGTATCAAACCTGGCCAACCAGAGCCTCTATGCTGAAAAGATACAAGCGCAGAAGATGCGGTGATCGGCACGCCTTTATCTACAAGAGAGATACTCTCAAGATATTGTGTTTGAGGAGCTTGGTCGGATCTTGGACCCCGCGAATCTCCAACCTGAGGCAGGTTTTTTATGTACTTTTGAGTCTTAAATATAGTTAGGCCAGGACCCGGAGAAGAATAGTTTGATGCGGAGGCGGAGTTGGTTAAATTCATTCTATAGGTAGAGCCATCTGGTTTTTGTACAATGACAAAATCGTAGGATGTATTCAAAGAGCCATCGTCAGCAGAATTGAAGTGTTGTATTTGCTTATCCATTATCAATAATATCCATTAATCCAAATATAATTATTTTCGGAGGAATTGGTGCTGATTGTAGCTTTAATTTTTGCAACCCCATTGACCATTGGAACAGTCCATTGTCCGGATTCATGATATGCCCTGGAGTGCCGCATTTTATTTTGCCAGCCTGTTTGTGTAGTACCGCTTTCGTCAGCATAGTCTTGAATATTTACAAATGCCCGAGGATACTCCCCACCTATTATTTTGCAGGTGAATATCACTCCAGATACTTCGAGCGGGTTTGGAACTAAATACTCAGGCTTGCCCCAGACACTTCGTTTTGTAAAATCTATAGTAATCAATTTATTACTGCAATTACCTTTATGAATTTGGTATCTTAAGTGAAACAATTTCACGCCCGCATAAGGCGTAGAAGAATCCATAGATTTTGCCCCAGGCATTGCATAAGTTTTCCCTCCAGGCTTCTGAACCATTATTAAATCGGACAGCGGATCGTAATCGGCTAAACTTAACTCAGGCAAGTGATTAATAGAAAGAGACATAAATTTATATACACTATTTTATACTTAAAAGATGCTTGCAGATATCTTCTGCACATTATTATAATATTTTATATTATATTTTATACTCAAACTATATTTAAACTATATTCAAATCATAAATTAATTGTATTTATTTTTAGCGGTATTTATTGAAAAACAAAAAAACAAAAGCTAGTATATAACATACATGAAAGATTCATTGAGCGTGGTTAGTGTTTTATTGGTTATATTTTACATGGGGTGGTTTATGTGGAAGCAGAGAGAGCTAATACAGTCGCAGAACGACTATATCGATCAACTCGAACATGATGCAATAATTCAAAATATATTATTACAGCAAGTAATTCAAGAAAAAGAAAGTCCAATATATAAAAGAACTATATAATTGCCGCGAAAACTAATCAATCTTTTAGTTTAATTTTTAATATACTTTTATATAATAGTACATATGACAGACGCAACACTAGAAAATCCAGAAGAAACTGAAAAGAAAAACGCCAAATCAACAGAAAACAAAGAGTTGACTGATGAGCAAAAACTAGATTACGATATGGCTATTGCTGCTATAGCGAATCAATTTCTTGATAAAACTAATTTGGCAGAAGCTTTCAGCACTGTACCATTAAGCACATTAATTCAATCGGTTCAAAGCCAGGCAGTCACACAAGCTAAAGAAACAATCAAGCAAATGCCCGCCGAAGACTATAACGGACTTGTCAATGACCTCAAAAATCAGTCAGAGAAACAAGAAAGCGAAAAAACAGAATAAACTTTTAAAAATCTATATTCCATGAAGACCAACGGTGATCATTTGCCGTTGGTTTTTTATTTTAGTTTACTTATAATGTAATTTAAATTGTCGCAAGTTATTTTATCGACCGAAATATCTGCACGTTTATCAGTTTTTAAAGTAAATCCAGATTCTCGCTCAGTGTCTATTATTAGGTAGCTTATAAAGTCATGCGCGCCAAACCCTTTGAGCCAGCTCCAATACATACTACGAGTGCCTGGCGGGCATTCTAGAAGCACATCCTCGAATTTGTATGTTCGAGCATATAATGTAACATCTCGAAAACAAGAAATTTCACTAGGAGGCTCGCTCAAGCAAGATTCTATAATCAATTTCATGTAAAATACATTACACGAAAAAATGCTTTACTCTTTAGTGTTTAACTTTGAGTTTGGCTGCGTAGTCGCAATATACTCTAAAGCTTTTTCCCAATCTTCATCATTTTTATTGATTTCTTTATTTTCATATACAGAGAAAATGCACATCAATTCAGAACCATCTTCCGAAAAACGCAGCGGAGTATATTTATAATTAGTTGATTCAAATTTTGGAGAAATAAGCGGTAAGTTTTCTTTCATAATTTTTATTTGATAGAAGCAGTAGCTGTTAATAAACTATCGTACACAAAAGTTCCTGATTGTACATAATCAGCAATCGCAACGGCGTCTACATGGTATAAGGAGTTTGTTCCAGGAATTCCTGCAGTCTGATTGCTTCCTGTAGTCTCAGCCTCATTGCTTCCAAAATCTTTAGTATTGGGCATGGAAAGAGATGCGTATTGCCTGGGATAAATCGCAGCTGTGGTAGTATAGACTGTTACTCCATTAGCTTTTGTAAAAATTGGGCCGTTGGCTTCAAAGATAGAGCTTTGTATGATAGATATTATCGACAATTTTATTTCTACGCTTGTTGTAAAACAAATATTTGCATTGAATGTCCAACCACTAGCTGTGGCGGCATAAAGGTGTCCGTTATATTCAAGTATACGCATTTTTCCAGCGGCAGCCACATCTAAAACGGTATTGAATCCTCCCACATAACTTGCAAAATCCAATTCAACAGCATTCAATGAGAAGCCTTGAAGTAACGGATCTGCAATCGTTGTGCCTGTTCCAAATCCAGCAGCAACTCTAATTGTGGTTGATCCTCCGTCTCTAGATTCAAATACTCGAGGAATTGAATATGTGCTTGAACCGCTAATTTTTATTTTGACTCCTACAAACGCATTAAGTCCAACTCCCTCTGAACGAAAGATTCCAAAGCATAATCCATTATGATTGATATCTTGAATGTCAAATTTAATCAACTCAAAAGTCAAGAATCCACTGCCGTTCCATAAAATCATATTATTAACCTCTGAATTTTGTCCAGATATAGTGACTGTATTTCTTGTTCCTACATTTGTGGCATTGTGAGCGTCTTGGTGCAAGATTCCATATGTTCCATAATAATAATTTCCAACGACACTAATCTCACAAGAAAAATATCGCATATCATAATGATTGGTGCTTGCAACCCTTGTTTCAGTAACATCTGTTTCTAAAACTATTTTAACAAGCGTACCTGATGAAAAATTGTTTTGCGCAAAAACCATAGCATGCCACAAATTATGAAATTTTATATCTGCGACATTCCAACCTGCGTTAAATTCGCCAGGAGTGTATGTCATGTCTTGTGTATTCCATCGTCCTCCTGATCCATTTTTTACAATCAAGAGAATGAAAGACGAATCCGAAGAGAGTTTTAATCCTCCTTCTGAATTTTTGCTCAATCCTCCGCCCAATTGCACTGGAGCTACGACATCAGATAGATCTGATAATTTTACTTTCGCATTTTGCCCATTATGAGCGACCACGATCTCTGAATCCCGATCAGGGCTCGAGCTTGAATTTAGATCTGATATTTTTGTTCCCATGATTATTGTTACACTTTTATTATATATTTGTTATTATACCTTTTAATTGTTTTGAAAAGTATTTCTGTATAGTGCTTCCAAAAGAGTTCTCGCTAACTTCGTACAACAACTTTAATATGAGTATACATCGTTCCCCAATTTCCCGTTATTGAGGGCTGTGTCCCGACTGGGTCTCGGGACCCGACCCATCCTTCTTGAGAGAGCGCGACCTTAAGGGAGGTGCTTGTTGCATTATATATTTGGGCGCCGAATTGATGATCGTTGGGAGCTTCTATTCTGTGTATTACGTTTGAAACCGATACCGCATCCGTGCCGAATGCGTCTTTGGCCATATAAATCTGTGAAATATAGTCTTCAGACCCTAAATTGTGATCAAAAGTCAAACTTGCACCATTCGAGACTCCTTCGCTTACCCACCCACTACTCCACTTGTCGCCCGCTGCAACTGCTTCCCAGGTTGAGCCATTAAAAACATTAAGGGCTAAATTAGCACTGTCATACCATAAATCGCCTTGAGAACCAGCGGGAGCAATTGAGCTAGATGAACCCGCATAAGATATAATAGATGCCGTTGGCCCGCTTCCGCTGTCCCCGCTAATTTCAAACCAAGGACTTATGCGTTCCAAGTCTAAATTTATCAAATCCTCTTCGGTAACGAATGAGTTTTGGCCATCTTCGGTAATTAAGTCGAGGCCAAGGTAAATCATTAAAGACGACCCGTTGAACCAAATATCACCAGATCTTGGATCTTGAGGCTCGTCACCTATCGACACAGACTGATCTCCGCTATTTATTATATCATTTATTTTGGATCTAACATTCTCAATAGAAACTTTTCTAGAAGCTAAACTCAGAGGCTTTCTATTAAAAACAGAAATTATGTTTTCGCCCTGATCAAAATTACCATGTATTGGGCGGTAAGTTATAGACTGAATTTCCTGAAAAGTATGAGAGAGTAAAGGGTAGGCCTTATATGATCCCTCTGATTTCGCGTGATTTTCACCAAAATCAGAAAGGGTTCCTCCATTAACTGGGTCCCAAGAGTTTAAAAGGTCTTCTCTGGATCTAACGTAAGATTCCCAATCATCCATTCTTGCAACATCAACTCCAGACAGCAAACTGATTCGCATCAAATGATAATAAAGTCTGCTTTGCTTATTAAGATATTCTGGAGAGCCTCCCATGTCCACAACCACATCAAAAAGAGTGGGAAAAATGGAATTTCCATAATAATGATTCAGCCCAGTAACATCAAATTCACGATTTAGTATTACTCGATAAGCTCTTTTTATGTTTTTTATTGTAGGCGTCGCAGAAAGCTCTAACTGGCTAAAAGAAGCTGCGCTTCGATATTCATAAATCTGCAGTGTGTCGCCGACGGGAATATTTATACTTGGAGCGTCTCCCAGAAAATTAGGCTCAGTGTTTACAGAGCGAATTGCTCCATCAATAACTTCTAACCCATCATACCAGAGGTATTTATCCTGAGAGGAATCTATTTCTACCAAATATCTGTGAGTCGAGCCTTGTCCTGTATGTTTTTTATAAACAGTGATTGATCCAGTCATTGAGGGGTGGCTCGTGCATACATAAGTATAGGAGCCTTCGAGCATTGGATCAAAAAATAAAAATGTAGTTCCGTTGTTTCCTGCGCTCGCATCAACTGACCCCGATGGATCGTTGTCAGGAATAAGGCGCATAATGTGTCCACCGCTAACATTCGTAATGGTTATTACGTCTCCATCTTGAAAACTTAAACTCGGATCTGGAGCATCAACTAATCCGTGACCGCTCCAAAGGTAGTGGTCGTTGCCAGAAGCTGTTACAGTATAACTATATGTAGCCATTTGGAGTAATAATACACTTTATTTCTTGAGAGATTTTATTTCTTGTTGATACTTTTCGTCGAAATCAAAAGGGACTTCTTCTTTCGAGAACAACCAAACGCAAAGAGCTGCAATCACAACTACTGCAGTCGTGATGATAGGGATTTTCTTTCCATCGCTCCAATGTTTGGGCTCAGGTTGGGGCTCAGGTTTGGGCTCAGGTTGGGGCTCAGGTTTGGGCTCAGGTTTACCAATCAATTTTTCAACATCAATAACTCCATAACCCCAATCTGTGTCGCGACCATCTCGTCCGCGATCTTTTGTATACTTTAATAAATGTTCTCTTATTTGAGCTACAGTTTTGCAGTCGTTTTTATTTTCTTTTTTTTCTTGTTTTTTATGTTTTGATATCATTAATGCAATTACTCCAACTAAAAATGGACAAGCCATGGATGTTCCGTTCAAGCTTGCATATGAATTGTTTAAAAATGTACTATATATATTTACTCCAGGAGCTGCCCATTCGACCTTTTCTCCGCGAGAAGAGAAGTTCGCAACTTTTCCAAATTTATCGTGCGCGGCGACCGCGATTGTTTCGTCAAATGCGGCGGGCCAATTGACTCCTCCTTGGCCAGTATTTCCTGCAGCGCAAACCACAGGAATATTCATTTCATATAATTTTTTAATTTTTGAATGTAAAAGTTCAGAGGAAGAATTTCCGCCCAAGCTCATCGATACAATATCTGGTTTTACTTCGATTGCATGGTCTAGTGCTTGAGCAAGTCCAGAATAACTTCCTCCGCCTGCTTTTGATAAAGCTTTAGTGCATATAACTTTTGTTTTTGGAGCAACGCCAACCATGCCAATTCCATTGTTCTTTCCGCAAATTATTCCTACACAGTGACTTTGATGACCATTTTCATCCTCTAAAGGTTCGTTTGCAATAAAATTTTTACCGCGAATAGCATTATCTGCAATATCAATATGATCCGGAAATCCAGTATCAATCACCATTACTGTTACGCCTTCTCCTTGCGTAACTTTCCAGGTTTCTGGAACATTCGATTCGCGCAGTCCCCAGTCAATTACTTGACTAAAAGAATTTATTGTTTCATTAATTTCTATTTCTGGTAAATATGTTTCTTCGTTCATTTTTTGCTTTGAATTTTTGTTATTACAAATTTTAGTATTTCACTTCGCATGATATCTTCTGCGCCAAAGTGAAAAGTATGAACTCCTTGAGCTTTACTTTCTTCGTCATTAAATAATCGATACATATCTGCAAATCCACTTTTGCCATTAATGTCACTCTGCATAGGATCACCGCAAATGATCAATTTGCTGCCCTCGCCAAGTCGAGTCATTAATGTTGTCAATTCTTTGAATGTGAAATTTTGAGATTCATCCGCGATTACTATCTCATCACGCCAACTAGCTCCGCGCAAATAATTAACAGGCATACCTTTAACAATGTCTTTCTCTTTGACAATGCTTGCTTGCCCAGGAATCAATAACTCGTCGAGCTTTTCATTCATTGGCATCATATATGGATTAATCTTCTCGGCCATTTCTCCGGGTAATGCGCCAAGACTTTTTTCGCCACTTTCAGCAATCGTTCGAACATATGTAATGCCGCGCTCATTTTTCATATTGTATAATTGTAATGCGCCGTAAATCGCGACATACGTTTTACTTGTTCCGGCGGGCCCACTTATAAATATTATTTTTGATTCGCTGTCAAATATTATTTTTAATAATTGGTTTTGTTTTTCAGTTAAATTTATTTTCTTTAACTTGATGTTTATCTTTGTTAATGATTTACGAATTTTTTCGATTTCGTCTTCATTCACGATTTCTGGTTTTTTCTTGCGTCGAGGCATGATATATATTATTGTATAATAAAGTACACCTTTTTTAAGTTTTTTTTAAAAGGCGGGCCTGGATGTTTAATAATTATAAATAGGTTATTTTAGAAAGGGCCGCCGATTTTTTTTGGATCGAACATATATATTATAATTTATAATGTGAAATTCATATTGAAAAAAGGCACCCCCCGCCGGTATTGCACAATTCAATTGAAAAATTAATCCATTTAATGGGTAGGGTCAGCCGGTGGGGGGGGGGTATAGTGCAATAAAATAGTTTAATCTTTTTTCACTTTTTTCTTGCGTTTTGGTCAAAATGTGTTAGATTGTATATATAAGATTAATTAAAACACTTTAACAAATAACAAAATAAAAATTATGAAATCATCACAACCAAAATTCGCCTCTAACCCTAACGCTGACATGGTACTGCATGCCCTAACACTTGAAGAGTTGAACGAGGAATTTACTCTCGCCCGTCTCTCATTAATGGATCTTGAAGAAGGATCTGAAGAATACGAAGAACGCGAAGCGTATCTTGAAACCGTTAACGATTTTAGAATCGAAGCGATAGGCATTTCCGAATTCGCTTAATGCTTGACGCATCAATATAAACTCTTTATTCTCTATACTATGACAGAAACAATTAAAACAATAAAAAAATATCCAACTCTCGAATGCTCGCTTGCGATGGCTAAAGCCGAAGGCAATTTAAAGTTTCTTGCACAAGCTGACATGGCAACCTTTACGCAAGGCGAAGCCGTACTTGACGCATTGCACGCACTGCAACAAGCTCGCAAAGAGTTTGCCAAGGTAACAAAGGAAGTCGCTGAGTTAAGAGACGGCTTAATTTAATGCTTGAAATAATAATAATCTCATTCATAATAGGAATCATAACAGCACTAAAAGAATTATGCGAAAAGTAACACAACAAATAAAACAAGCGTTCGAAAGCGGTCAACCTTTAAGCGTTGGTAATACCACTACAGACGGCAATACCGTTTGGCTACATGGCAATGCAATTGTGAAGCGTGACCCTGACGGCTTGGTTAGATGGTCGCTTGCGGGATGGAATACGCCCACCACACGCGAACGCGTCAACGGCATAGCTAACGCAGATGTCTGCCAATTCAAATTCGAGCCTTTACTAAACGGGCAAGTAATTGACTCATCCGATTGGTTCGCATCGCCTAATAAGTTGCCGGATCCTCTTGTGTTCTAAGTAGCACATAGTCAACGACTTAGGGCAAACCGCCCTCCGGAGTTTTCCGTAACTCGTTGGACATCAACGACTTACAACAAAATCGATACAGATTCCATGCCAACTTCGCAAGAAAATCGCAATAGAATCGTGCAAAAAGATAGTTGAAAGGTAAGTGAAAAAAAGTTTGCATTTTGTTAACTTGTGTGTTACATTGTATGTATAAGATAAATTAAATAACAACAATAAAAATTATGAGTTCTACATTAATAAAATTCCGTATCAGTGAGACTGAAAGAAATCTCCGTAACGCTACCGACTCGCAAGAGATCGCCCAACTTGAGAAAGATCTCAAAGGTTGGAAACGCCATTTGCACGATGCCGAAATGATTGAACTTGAGGAGCGAGTTGGTTTCAAGTCAATGGAGCGTAACGCTTAAATAAACCAAAATAAATCAAAATAAAGTTTGCAATTACGCCCGAACTATGTTACCTTTAGGTATAGAATAAATTAAATAATATGAATAAAATACAAGTTAGAATAAAGGAATGGTCAACCCATACTTCAGTAAAAATCTTCGATCAAGGCATCGACTCAGATGGCAATGATCGCCCACGAGTAAGGACTGCGTCAAGTCAGTCTCATCTTAATAAGATCATGCAAGACGAAGGTCTTAATCAATTTCGCTTTAATGTCGTCTTTCAATAATAAGAAAAAAAAAGTAAAATAAAGTTTGACTTTCAACCAAAACTAGATTAAATTGTATATATGATAAAGAATAAAACATTCGTAGCAAGCGTTCATGTCTCTTCCCTCGATGGCGAAGCAATTTCCTTATGGAATAGCAACACCAAGTCATACATCGACATTGACAAGACACATCACGCAATCACTATAGAAGCTGAAGACAAGCACGAAGTAAGACGAAAAGTCGCTCGCATGATTCGCACGCTTCAACCAAAGTTGCAATTCCAAACAAGCATTCAACGCAAAGATGGCGATAATGCCCAATACTACATCCAAGAAATAAGAGAAAAGAAATAATCTTTTCCCTTGACTCGATCACAAAAATTTGCTTTAATAATAAAATGATAAATGTATACAGACACCCGAATTTTGCTAATTGGTTTAATGTCGTCTTTAATGGCGAGCTAATTGACGGAGCGAGGACGCACGCACAGGCTCTTGAAATAGCCAAGAAATTAAGCGTAAAGTACAGGTCACCGATTCTTTCTTCTAAGTAACTGAAGATCAACGACTTAGGGCAAATCGCCCTAGCCGGTTTTGCGCAACTCCTTGACAGTCAGCGACTTACAACAAAAGTAAAAATAATTAATCTTTTTTTAAAAAACGCTTGACTTTGCTCCATTTTCTGATACATTGTATATATAACATTAAATTAATATAACAAAAATAAATTATGAATTACGACATCTTGCTTCTTTTAACTTTTACTCCTGCTTTCTTCTTTATGTATAAATCTATGACAGAAAAGAAAATTGATCTTTTTAATGATGTAAGTAAAGAAAAACTTGACACAAAATAATTCGCTTTTACGCTTGACAGAAACAAAAAAATAGATTAGATTATACTTATGAACGAAAAACAAAGACTACAAAAAATAATTGACGAAAATCTTGAAGCCGCAGAAAATGGTTCTGCATCAGCTAAAATGTGCGTGATTGCAGCTCAGGCAGATCTCGACAGAATCGCACAAGCAGAGGTCAGTGAGTTGGAGGCATACATTGCCAGCACTCCACTGCCTGACCCGTTAATCTTGGTTGACTAGCGTAAAGCGTTAGTAACCAACGACTTAGGGCAAACCGCCCTCCGGAGTTTTCCGTAACTCGTTGGCTATCAACGGCTTACAACAAAATCGATACAGATTCCATGCCAACTTCGCAAGGAAATCGCAACAGGATTGTGCAAAAAGATAGTTGAAAGGTAAGCGAGAAAAAGCTTGCGTCTTGCCGGCTTTGCCCTTATGTTGTATATATGGAAATTAAGATTAAATCTCTCTCTACTTGGTCAAGCGTCGTATTCGATTTATACATCGGAAACAATTACTCCGGATCATTCGATTCTTTCAAGCAAGCTCAAAGCCACGCACTTAAAGTGATAAGCTCTCTTCTTTTGTTGGAAAATAATTGAAAATAAAGCTTGCAATTCACTAAAAAATAGATTAGATTACTTGTATATGATTAAGACAAAAGAAGAAATTTGCAAAGAAATCGACCTTGGTGTTGCCTTGGCTCAACTTGAGGGGTCAATTGATTTTCTCAATTACATGGCACAAGAGAAGTCTGAAGCTCCTCGCACACTAACAGAAAAAATGACAATCGAAGGAATGCTTGAACGCATTAAAGAAGTCCGTAAACTTTACAATCAAATCAAAAAATAAGTTTGACAAACTCACACAATTAATCCATAATACTAAAATATGAATAACATTGATCTCATTCGCCAAGCAATCGAAAACGCAAAAGATGCTCCTATCTCAAAGGATGTTTCTAACTTTATACAAGACATGAAAGCCGAAATTATGGCTGAAGAGTTAGTGGTAGAGCATGGACTTCTTCAAGTCTCAAAAGAAGAAGTTCAAGACCAAGTCTCAGAATTCGCTTCCTCAGAAGATAAAGCTGAAGAGGATGACGACTTTGACAATGACGAAAATCTCCACGATATGGATTCAGTCAGTCCATCCATGCGAGCAATCTTTGAAGATTGATCTCGACAAGTCGCCCTCAATATGGTATAATAATAGCATGAACAAAGTAATAACAGAAAAAATTGAAACACTAATAAGCACGCTTCAGGCATTGACAATTCAAAGAGTCAAAGCCCTGAGCCTTGGCGAGCAAGAAAAGGCAAGCCAAATTCAAGCCGTGCAAATAGACATTGACAACAAAATCCAAGAGTTGGAAAGGGCAATGTCCTAGTGGATATGTTAACAATTATGATAATTGCATCGTTAATTGGAATCTTTAGAGGCTTAACAGATTGTGCTTTTTAATTGCACAATGTCCTTGTAGGAAAATAAAAAAGTTCAGTTTTCTCTAAGTCGCTGCGAGTCAATGACTTAGGGAAAACCGCCCAAGGCGTTTTCTTGTAACTCGTTGAGCATCAACCACTTAGGGAAAACCACCCTAGTCCTTTTTTCACAAGTCGTTGATGCTCAACAAGTTCGGATTTGTTGGTTTAAATCATTATTTATGTATTTGTATTTACCAATTAAATATTTGATATTTCAATATTTGGTATTTGCTGCCCACAGAATTGTATTTGATGTTTACATTCTTGCCGTTCGTTTGACCAATGCAATTGTATAAGGTGAATGTTCAGTCGCTCGATCAAGATTTGATTCGAGGTTACGAATGGCATTTACAATATAATCGAGTGTGCCGACAATTCCGGCGGACTCTCCGTTTTTAAGTATTTGGTAACTAATCATGATTTACTCTTTCTTTATGTTTTGCGTCTAGTTCGTCATTAAAATCTTGCCTAATTGAATGCAAAAGTTTTTCGTGTTGGAATCCATCTTGTTGGAATTGACTCATTAGCTTGGAAACTTGCATTCTATCTTGCCAACCAAGAACATCGTCACAGGTCTGCAATGGAACAAAATCTCCACGCTGATTAAATACTGCGACTTCGTAAGTATCAGGGTGATTGCCGTAGAAGCATTGCCCCCTATCCACATTGGATACAACGCTAATAGCATAACCATTGTCGAAAGTTATACTTGCTTGAATGCCCAAATCTTTTGCACTTGGGTGAGAGTTAAAATTTAAGTCATCAAAGGTCTTCATGGTAGATGTATATTGGATTATTGTTATGTGTGAGTGTCGCGTGTTTTACGAATGTTTTGCTTGCGATATTCTTTTCGAATGTTGCTTGAGATATAAAGACATCTGTCTGCTCGGTCTTCTTCTCTGCTTTGATAAGGACAACGCATCCGTCCTTGCTTTTGGTGATTAGATGTTTTTCCTTGTTCATTTAGTTGTGATAAAGAGATGAGTCTTGTGATTCAATGAGAGTTTCATAAGCGTGTGCTTTCTGAGCAATGCACTTTAACGCACTACCAACTACATTTAACATTGAAAGTTGACCATTGTCAAGCATATTCTTGTCGGTCATTGGCTCAATCATGTTGTCGTGAATGAATGCCATAACTAATTCGTTTGCTTCGAGCGAGTCAACATCTTGGACTTGCAAGTGGTTTGGGTCGTTAAGATACATAAGTCAATTTGGTTTTGTGTTTTTGTTTCCTATCAAGAATCTTATTCTTCATCTTGAAAGGGCGAGCTTTCGTGAAAAGGATTGGTTTTCTGATCTTCATCATGGTTTAATTATGACAGGTTGACAGTCAAAGTCAAGCACAATAAAGTTCTTCTTGGTGATATCTCTTGAGAGTTGGTGCGGTCATAAGAAAATTTTTCTTATCTCTCTGACTTCTCAAGGTAATTACTGAATTAGTTGGAGTGCATCCATAACTTTTCTTTGAAAATAAATTTCCTGATTTTTGAGCAAATAACGCCATACGCTTGTAATCTTTTCTTGCTTGGACTAAATCTTTATTCTTCAATTCTAGTGGTATAGCACGAATAAGTTTAAAATTTTCATGATCGACATAAACAACGACAATTTGTTTTAACTTGCTCTGTAACGCCTTGTGCCTTCCAAAAGTTTTGTGCATTAAATCATTTCTATTGGCTTTTGTAATTTTTAAGGCTTCTTTGATTTTGTATCTTCCAAATTTATCTTTTTTAACTCTAATCGATTTAAGTTCTGCACATGGTAGATCTCTTTCTGCCTTGTTGTTGGGAGTTGTACCAAAAAAGTATTCCTCAATGAAATGACCAACCAAACCTTTATTCTGTTTTGCTTGAATTTCAACCCAAGTCTCAGTTTTGTTCAAATAAGGAAATTGTTTCTTCTGATAGTGATTGATTATCAGTTTTTTGAGATCGACTCCTGAAAATTGATTTAGATGTCTCTCCACGCTTCTTACTGAATTAATGTTGACTTTTTGTCTTGATGCAATTCCTTTATTCATAATTTTTTTTGTTGTGGTTATCTTAATGTTATAATCTTAGTATGACATTTTCTTGAATTAAGTCAATACTTTTTTTCATAAAATTAAAAATAGTTGTAAACAGTTGCTGCTCAATGACTTGCGGAAAACGGGCCAGGGTGATTTACCCTAACTAGTTCATAACCAACAGTTTATAACATCTGCATAAATGCATAAAAAAATGTATGCACTAAAGGTTAATAAAATTGATGTAAATAATAATACTTTAATCATATCAGTACCCTAACCATTCTAACACTTTTTGTGCATTATACTCTTCTTTGTCACCCATATCTAAAATGAATTGGTGAATATCTTGGCAACCATGCTTTGAGAGTTCTTCAAACGCTCTTGCTTGGCTAATCATTAAATCTTCGGCTGATTCGTAATAAGTTTCTGTCATGCTTTAATAATAGTTGAATTGTTTTGTTTTGTCAATACTTCTTTGTACCCTGCTTCTTTTAATAAGTCGGTAAATTGCAAATAATGTTCAAGATAAGTGAATTGAATTTGCTTTTCTATTCTTTCGTTGACTTTGTAATCAACAATATAAAAGGTTACCTTTTTTGCTAGGTTGCAATTTTTTCTAACTGAATAAGTTTTTACTTTCATTATGAGTTCACCCCTTCTTGAACAAATCCCGTTGAATCCTTCTTTGCCATACCTTTCTCGATAAGACCAACAACAACACCTTTCTTGTCAAGAAAACGCAAATCATTATCATCCCCATTGACAACCTCAAAACCTTTCCATGTCTTTGGTAATTGATTGCGAAATACAACGGCAACATTACCACCCATTGTGAGAACCATCTCGCATTTTGTATCGTTTGTTTCCGAGCGACTAAAAGTCAAGTGATAGTTAGAGGGAAACTTTTCTTCGCCCTTGATGAACGGCTTGCCGAGAAAAGAACACATTCTTTTAAATGACTTTGTATAATCATAAAATTGAACATCCGAAAATTTATCAAAGATTGACTTTGGCTGATCTTCGTTAAAGAAAACAGATTCCCACATCACATCACTTGTGAGATTAAGTCGGAAAACCGATTTCATTCCTTTCTTTGTTGCACTCTTAATTGAATTAGAAATTTCCTTCGATAGCTTCGCAAGAAAGTCTAACTGATGATTGAAGAACAACTTTGTCTTGGCGACACGAGATTCTTGAATTGAATTCATTTGTCCACGACCTGCCGTATTGAGGCAAGATGCCGTGCAACCTTTCGAACGCCAACGGCAAACTTCGAAGCCTGAAAGACTTGCTGGGGCAAAGTGAATGCCTTTCGTTATGTAACCTAATTTCTCGCCTTTGAGAATTTTTTGATTACCTGATGTGAGAAGTGTTGTCTTAATCATGTATTCCATTATGACAGAATAAGGTGCGAAGTCAACCCCTAAATACAAAAAAAGTAAAAAAAGTTTTGTTGCGGATGTCATTGATATCCAATAACTTACGCCAAAAAGCCTAGGCCCGTTTTTCGTAACTGCCTGGCCTGTAACGACTTACAAAATAATAATTCAAGACACAAAAAAGCCTCCCCGAAGGGAGGCTTAAGCCTACTCGTTTCCGAGCTTGCGATTAACCAACTGACCTCTTAAAAGATTTGTTAGCACAAGTCGCACGAAGAACATGGCGACGATTGACTCGACGATTTGCTCCATTCATGTCCGAAAACATAACATGACGAGAAGTCACGCTATTGACTTTAGCAGAGAAGACCTTGCGTTGCTCGCCTTGCTTAACAAGAAGAGAAACGAAACGACCTTTGAGACTATCAACTACATTTTTGAGTTTTGCTTGATTTTTCATAATTTTAATTTTTGTTAGGTTTGTGTTTGGTTTGTGATTAAGAATGATTACTTTACAAGTGCGACTTCAGAGTCAAGAACACCATGCAATGCGAGAGAACGATTTGGTAAGGCATGAACTCCACCTTTAAGAACATGAGTAAAGCCGTTATACAATGAGTGCATATTCCGAGGGGAAAAGTCATCATGTTCGGGCTTGTGCCATTGCTCAACTACATCAGCGATTTTACCTTTGCTGATCGCACCATTTTGAAAAGCACGGATAACAAGGTCATGGGCTTGCTCGTTGCCGAGTTCGTACTCTTTGTACGCTTCGATGCGTTTCTCATCGCTTGCCCATGTCTCAGTCATCTTGCCGAGAGTGCGAGCGATAACTTGAGACAAGTCAGTCAAAATGTTTTTTGTGTGCCTTCTCGCAAGAGTCACTTCGTTGGTGAAGATAAGGTTTGAGCAAACAAATGGAGCATTGCCCATGCATAAACCTGCTGGAAAACATTTGTCGTGCGAATTGCGAAGACCGAGAACTGTGCCACGATCATCCGTATCAGAACCTGTGTTCTTGACATGGAAGAGACCGAAGTAACGCTGACCGAATCGGTGAAGAGAATGGTAAGTGTCTACAATTTCCCAACCATTTTCTTGGATTTGGTTTTGCACACGATCAACAAGAAACGCATGACCGATTGGTTGCCAAGACTCAGTCTTTTCAGGAGTCTGTACGGACTTTACTTCGCTAAAGTCAATTCTTTTTGTGCCACATACGGAGAGATCAATTTTTTTATTCATAATTTTTAGTGTTGGTTTATCGTCTTTGATGGGTTAATTATACGAAAGTTTTTGGTTTTTGTCAAGCTTTTTTTTCTTCGATTAAGTTTTTTTTGTTTCGACTAATTTTTTTTAAGTTCAGTTATCGTCTTGATGTATACTAGTATGACAGAAAATGATGTGATGTCAACCCTTTTTTTTTCATAAAGTTAAAGTTTTCGTAAGCTGTTGGATATCAATGAGTTAGGCGAAACCGGCCAGGGCGATTTTTCGTAAGTCGTTGAATGGCAAAGGCTAAGGCGAGCTTGGATTAACCAAGCCCGCCCTATAGTTAAACCCTTTTTTCGAGAGAGTAAAGCTCGCCAAGAAGGAGGTTGTGAGCCAATTTTTTGGCAAACAATTCCTTCCCTCCTAAGCCTCGTAATTCGGCTTGAGCCAAAGCGTAACCCATGTTACGAACTTTATTCCTAAGATTTTCAATTCGAGAATTTCGCATATCTTATCCTTGGTTAGGTTGTGAATAGTGGTTGTAAGATTGTTCTGCTTCTTGGGCAGAGTCAAAACTTACTGCAATTAAATCCCTTGAGCCGTAAGGATGCCAAGGTGTGTCAGACTCCTCAAAGTATAACTCCCAAAGCTCAGTGTCTTCGTTGAAACTTGGTTTCTCAAGAGGCTCTCCCTCACATACTGCATCAATGTATTCGTTCATTATTATCCCTCCATGTGGTTGAGTAATTGGTCAAGAACAGATTGCTTGTTGCCCTTGAATCCGAATTCAGATTTTACAATCGAATAGCAACTTTGACCTCTTGACATTTTCATTCCATGAATTTCCATCTTTAAACCTCTTGCGAGAGTCCGTAATCGGAATGCGTTAATTTGTTGTGGTGTATCTAATATCATGCTCATAATGTATAGTTTGTCAGATTTTCAGTAAAAGTCAAGCTTTAATACCAACAAGAGTAAAAAATTCTGTGCTTCTTCTCAAGCATTTTTCTTGCTTCTTTGATGAACGCTAAGTCAGATTCTTTGTACCAATAATCGTTATCGGCATGAGGTTCATCATTTTCGTCAGTCCAAAAATAAGAATCAGAACCGAAAAAGAATCCATTCGTTTCAGGCAACTCGAAATTAAGAATCGCCTCTTCAAGAGAATCAATATCTTCAGATGTGAGTGGTAGCACTGCACAATTAAAGTCTCCATCTTCGTTTGAGTTTGGGCAACCTTTGCTTTGCCAAAGGTCTTCCATCCAACCTTGCAAGCGATTATGCTTTCTCCACTCGCCAATTTGAATATCGTTATCCGAGTTGCGTTTGCGTGGTGGTCGTGCGTATGCGTATTGATCTAATCCCATGATTTTTTCCTTGTGTTTATAGTTGTGCTGATTGAAATGAAGACTCTATTCTAAGCTCGTTTTGCAATGATGTCAAACTTAAAATGATGTCTTCTAGAACTTCTTCGGCTGATTGAAATGTGCTTCCAAGCGGAAACTTTTCGGGATGACGCTCGTTCTGCTCCAAGCATACCTTGGACATTGGATCTGCGTATGCCATTTCTCCTCGAACGATGTTCAAAATGTTTTCTCTAATTTTTGCTTGTGTCATAATTACTTGCTCCAATCCACTTCATCTAATTGAACTTCTCCCATTCCGAAGATTAACTCGAAAATCACCATTAATTCTTTCGGACTTAAATAGTCAAATTGGTCAATGATCTCTTTTTGGATACTTGTTTTGGTCATTTGTGTTTCATTCATAATACTGCTAATACTTGTTTGGGTTCTAATCTTACGGCAATAGCATAGTCTACCATTTGTTCCGTGTCCTTGTCAACAAAATTCTCATACTTATATGGATTATAGGAAACAGGTCTTGCAGTGGGATGAGAATCTTTCCAATCGCCCATTTGCCAATTCTCTACATAACCCTCGATTCCTGCGTGAACATTTTTACGTTGCTCTTTTAAAACTCTTTCTCGCCCACTTTTGCTAACCTTGAAAGTGCAACTATGCATTGCCAATAATTTAGTGTGAGCCTTGACTAATCCGTTTTGCTTGATACTCCAACATTTTTTGTGAAGATTTTTGTAAACAAAAACAGGACTACCAAAGTCAATCTTATATCTTTTTTCGTTAGGTTTAGTGCTGATCATGTATATAAGTATGACAGGTTTTTACCGCAAGTCAACATTTTTTTTCATTTAATTGAATATAGTTGTAAGTTGTTGAGAGTCAAAGACTTATGCAAAAAGGCCTAGGCGGATTTTCCGCAACTTGTTGATATACAATGACTTATGTAATTTTTAATTTTATTCTTTTTTTTCTAAATTTATTTACATTTTATTTCCTTTATTTATTTGGATTGTTATTTGTTTCCCCCTTATTTGTAATATATATAATTGGTATTTGGTTGTTATATTTGAAGGAGTAGACTTTTATTCCTTATTGTCGTAGTAACCTCGAACCATTCCTATTAGAAACGCAGCGCAGATCAGTAAAGTTAATTCCACTATGCTGTCTTGCTGTATTGCTTCCAGATTTCAAGATCAAGATCAGTAACGGATTTACCTAATTGGCGAGCAATGTCCTTGAAGATGTTCGCGAAATAATGATAGGTATTCTCCTTCGTTGGCGTGCTCTTTGGGGCGTCACTGTATCCTTGATCACGAAGGAACCTTAAGATATGTGTGTCGAGCATTGGTTCGTCAAAGTCTTCGCGACTATGAGAAAGAAAGAATCTTGCTGTTTTAAGCCCGATGCCAGCGACCTCTAAAAGCCTGTTAAGAGTAACCGTTTGAAGGTCTCGAATCTTTGATACAGCAACATAAGAGTTATATCTTTGATTGTAAGGACTAAGCTTAGCCCAATGCATGATCTCTTGTAGCCGGCCCAATTCAATCAATTTTCTTATACAATTAAATGGACTTGTTTCTTTTGTTATGTTTTTTGCTCTCTCTATAAACACTTCTAATTTAGGTGCTTCGATTGAACTTTTCTTTCCTGCTACATTAATACAGAACAAGATAAATTCTTCTAATTCGTTGTGTGTTCTATTATAGTTTGTTACTTTGGCTGGATTAATCATATGTTTTTTTGTTTATGGTTACTGTGCAATGTGAAATACTTCTCTAAGCTTACTCATTTCATCTGATGCGAAGAATACTTCTCTGCAATAGTCAATGTCCTTTGACTCAATATGCTTGATGAGTTTTACTGCTTGATGAGCAGGAACTCGATCGCGAGGCATGCCGCCCCATTTGATCACTACCTTCATGTGAGGAAAGTGTTCGTTGATTTCAGCAAGTTGAGCTGAGTTGATGTATCCGTAGTTCGCAAGAATGTTTTTTATTGTTTCCATGATATCTAGTATGACAGAATTAAAAGCAATGTCAAACAAAAAAACCTGCCCAAGGAGAGAAAGAAAAACCTTGGACAGGTCTGAATGCATGATTAAGAAATAGATGTGGGAAGGGATTACTGTATACCCTCGACTTTTCGGGATGAACATCAGTTCATTGTGTACCTACTTTGCACTACAAATTAGACTTGGTATTCGTCATCGACTCATCCGATTGGACTCTATCGCTCCACCACAGAGAATTTGCATACCTTAGCCCGCTCATCACAGGCTTGCTCAGTCACCCACAGGAAGGATTATAAGCCCTTCCAAATAGAATGGAACGAGTCAATGTCCGATACTCAGCTATCAACTCATTGTTCCAAAAGTGTTTAAAATGTTAAAGATCAATTTATTTTATTTATTTGAGTTTGTTTCTCAATTAATTTATGTATCTATTATACTCTATATTTGATATAATGTCAAGTACTTTTTTATATATTTGTTATTTTATTATTTGCTTTTCTATTTATTTTTAATAAGTCTTCTTGTATTTGATTGATATAATTGTATGTATTATTTGCATCAATTATTTTGTTATTTGGATATTGTACGCAATGATAAAGATCAGCAATAAATTCATTTAGCTTGGCGAGTTTAACATAAACATATTCTTTTTCAGTTAGCTCGTTACGCAATTCTTTTTCTGTAGCGAACATCGAGGCTTTGGGAGATAGTGGCTCGATCATTAAATGAAAATCCCTTTGAGTCTTAATCTTGCTCGACTTGCTTCGACTCGTGCGATGCGAACTGCATCTGCTTTTTGAGATAGTTTTGTTGAATAGTAAACACTATCCTCGGCAACTGATCCATAATTTGCAAACTTACCTTGCTTATTCGCAGGGGTATGTTTACCACTTTTAATATCTGCCATTACTTGGCTCGCTCTCGCATTTTTCGCAATACTCATAATTTTATCTTTTTTTAGTTGTAGTTAAGTTGGACACGAACAACTTCAGTTCCATCTTCTTCTTTGTCAATGTCAGCAATATCGCATCCATCGAACTTGCCGAATGCGTTTATCGTATTCTCTTCGTCAAATGGATTGACAAGAAAGGAGCATACATCACTACCATAGTAGTCTTCAATTTGTATTTTGATCATAATTTTTTAAGCAATTATTGTTTTATGTATTCTAGTATATCAGAATGTAATATATTGTCAAGTCTTTTTTTAAGAAACGAATCCGTATGTTGGTAAATCAAATTCATGATCGAACATTCCTACTTCGTCCCATCCATAAAGAATGAGTGCTTGATCGAGATCATCTTTCATTAAATCTTTTCTGTCAATGACTGCGAGTTCGCTACCATTGGGAATCATGCCGTCAACATTTTTTATGTCAATCTCTTGAAATGTCATAATACTTTTCCTCCGACTCTATATACTGACCATTGTTCTTCTCCTTGATAAGATATATATTGATCGTCATTCTCTGCCCAATCAACTGCTCCTCTAAGTGAACGAAAATAAAGAGGTGATTCGCTCGGACTCGCATCATCTACTAACATATATACTCCTTCTGCGACATCGCATGGGCTGACATTCTTTTCTTTTTCTGCTTGAGCTTGCCACTCAAGATATTCAAGTTGTTCTTGGCAATAATTCATAACCCTAAGTATATCAGATTAGGATTTCTTGTCAAGCCTTTTTTTGTTGAACTTACTTTTTCCTCCGAATGCTCCTGTTGGAGTGGCGAGTCCTCCTTTGTGTCCAACCATTCCTTTTCCGCTTTTCTTTTTACCCACTAAGTATTTATTATGATTCATATTTTATTAAATTTTGTTTGCGATTAACTTGTATGCCTTATCTACTACCAAAGACATTAATGTTAAAATTGTTATTGCTCCTACGCAACTTACTATTGAATGTATTATTTCGTATATCATATTGTATAAATTATTTTGTATAATTAAGTGTTTATTTGAGTTGTATTATTTTGCCTTTTATATCAAGCAATTGTGTTGTTTATTTAGTATATCGTATTGTATAAGAGTAAAAACTATATTAATGCATTTTATATCATGCAAAAATTTGTTTATTTATTTCTTAATATTTGAGCTATTAACATTAGTGTTTTATTTAAATCAGATAATTCTTTTCTTACATCATCTGTATATCCATTCGAGATAGATATTTGGTCTTTTATCTTTTGCAATTCTTTTGTTATTTCGTCCATGATTAATAGTATGGCAGAAAGTTTGGCGGTTGTCAAGCCTTATTTTATTTGATGTAAATATTTGTACGATTAAATTCGGGCGAGTCAGTCCACATTCCTTTGGCTCGCTTGCCATCGTCAGTCTTGAGGTTGATGGTCTGCTTTAAATGCTCGATCATTGCTTTGTCATCATCATTTTGTTTATTTGATGTTTTATTTTTTGCAATTATTTCGCTTATTTGATCTAATATATGATCTATTTCTCTTCGTGTGTGCATTATTTATATTTGTTGTTCTTTAATTTTATTAAATATTTTTTTAAATTGAGTGCTTCTATATATGCTCTGTCCATGTTATCATTCTCTACATGAAAAGATATACTCTCATTACTTGTAATAACATTCTCTGTCTCATCATCATTAAAACATGAAATATTTTGTTCAATTAATTGTATTATTTCATAAGATAATTGTAATACATCATCTTCATTATATTTATTTGTCATTATTTACTATATTATTTAATATTTGCAATGTATATTTCGCTTCCCATAATGCTTTCTCTCGCTCGCCTAATTCCATGTAAAAATTCATGCTATTATTGCAGAGATTTATAGTTTCAGCTTGGTCTTCAGATAGTTTTTTTATCTTTGTATTGAATATTTCTATTATTTCGCTACTTATTTTTTGCAATTCATCCATAATTTAATTTAATTATTTTTTTTATTCAATTGATCTAGGTTATTTTGCATCTGCTTTCTTATTTCTTCTGTTGGTGCAGTCTTTATTGCTTGCTCTAGCATCTTTTTCTGTTGCTCTTCGTCTAAACGAGGAGGAGTCGGTAAGTTATTTGTGTTTTCTTCATTCATAATATACTATATACTATACAATATAATAAAAGACAAGTCAAGAATAAATGTAAATTATTATAATAAATTGTAAATATTTGAAAGATAATGACTTATGTTGTAATCATTTGAGAATCGTTGGAAAGCCGTGAGAATTTCGCACGACTTGCTTGCGAGGCTCACTTGGCTCTATATTTACTCGCTTGATCCGCCTTATTTGATAAAATATTTTTTGCAATTGAGTGCGAATGAATGTCGCTAATTTTATTAATTTTTTCATTGAATTAGTAATTTTATATTTATTTTTGTTGTTTTGACTTGCTCGCAGTTTATTTTATACAATATTATAATGAATTATAGTTTATTTTATGTATTATTTTGTGTTATTTGCCGTGACTTTTTCTAGTTTTTTCTTTTGTAGAGAATATATAATAGTATGAATTATTTTATATATTTAAGTCGCGTACTCCACTATCACCCATTTTAAACCACTTTACTCCACACAATATTTTATATATTTATTACAGAGAATGATGTATTTTTATATATATTATATATTTACGATTGATATAGTATTGTATATTGTTGTATAATATGTACTATATATGTTTTGTATATGTTGGTAATCATATTCTATTCGTAATCTCTGAAACCGATAGCATAAGGAAATCGTGGAATTCCATCGGGAGTAAGTTGAAAATACTTAATGGTTGCTAACTTGCCAATATAATCTTTGCGATTATCATAGATTTCTTTGAGGTAGTCAAATGAACCTTTGATGTTGCTATTGAATGTGGTTTTTGTTTTCGGACAATAACACACTAAATGCTTTGCAGTTCCACTACGATTGCCGTTTCCAATATTAATATCTACAACTTTATATTCTGCATCAATAAATTCTTTTCTTTTTAATAATGATGTACTTCTCTTGTTATCATATTTACTTGAATTCTTGCGAACCATTTGTCCTTCGTATCCTTGTTCAAGATATTGTTCATACAAACTATTTAAATTGCCGAGAGAATATACTTCATTTGTTTCGACTAATACAATATGTTTGTTTGTCATTAGTTTTGCTTTTAATTCATCTATTCTAAAGTCAAATGATTGATTTTCATTTATTACATCATTTATTCTTGGTGCATCATATACATGATATTGAATTGTACCTTCTGCTTCTGCGAGTCGTTCTTGATATTCAGTTTGCTTTTTGGCAAATGCTTTATCAGTCATACTTGCTGACTTGGTTGGTCTTTGCTTGCGAACAAGCGAAGTGATCTTGTTAAAGTTTTCACGCAAATCATGGTTGTATAGTTCACCATCGAGAATAGCTTTAGGATGAGCGAGAAAGAACCCATTTAGGCTTTTAAGGATATGAGGTATGCACTCTATCTCCTTGCCATTGCGAGTCCTTCCAATGAGCGTATCGCCTTCTTTGCGTACTATGCAACGAATGCCATCTAATTTTGGTTGCGAATAACAAGGATACTTTCCAACCAATTCATCTTGACGATCCTTGAAGTTGTGTGCGAGCATCGGCTCATAGAACTTTTTTTTCTGTGCATCTATCTCATTTAGTGCATATCCACTATCCAATTTCTTTTGAAATTTAGCTTGAGCTTGCAACTCTGCTTGACCTTCGGGAGTTGTTTCGTTACTTCGCCCAACATTCTTGGCGATTGTGGTTGTGGCTTTATCTTGAGTCTTCTTACCATCAACCAAACCTTTGACTGCATAAAAGGATGCACCATCAATGTGCATCGTCCATTCACGCAATTTTCCTTTAGTATCTATCTTGTATAATGTCTGCAATGTTTTTGTCATAGTTATAATAATAAGAAATTATTCGTTCATTGTCAATCCCTAAATTAGTTTTTGTAAAATTTTTAATTCTTTGATTCCCAAGTGTTTAGATAAATACAAGCAAAAATCTATTAAATTAGCCCGATTTGAGAATACAATATCATGCCGAATGTAATCTGCGACTTGAGCATATTGTCCATCTTGCCAACGCTCTGTTAATTGCAAGAATAAATTGCTTTGATTATCTTGATCCATTGTTTAACTAACTTTGTAAAACATCACAAATACTTTTCTTGATTCTTTAAATTCGTTTGGGTATTTGCTATGAAAGTAATCGCAAGGATATGATAGAAGTCTATTTTGCTTGTAACCTACTACCGACTTCAATGTCCATTTATCCATAATCTCTGCATCTTCTAGCAACATTCTGTCAAATTCCTCGCTCCCTTTACCTGAATAAATCTCTCCATATTCATCGTGTTCCCAAAATGCCGTTCCATTTAACTCTTTTGAATTTTCTGAATCCATAAATAAAACAATTGCTCTATCGGGTTGCTCTCCCATGATGATTGTATCATTGTGAATTCTCCAAGAGTTATCTTGACCTTCTTTTGCTTCTCTAAAGAAAGATAGAATCTTTTTGACTTTTTTTTGTTCAATTTGCTCAACCTTATTAATCACATATTCGTCAAATTCGGGAGAACTAGGCTTAACCCAAAAAGATTTGTTTGGAGTTGGATACTCTACAAAATCTGAACCATCTTCTAAAAATTCAGTCAGCAAGTTGGTAGGCAAAAAGTTGTCTTTTATATAAATCATAATTCTTTAAAATAAGATGTTTGTATTAAATTGTAACCCATTCTCTCGTAAACATTTTTTACTTTTTCGGGCATCGAATTTTCGAGAAACATCATCACCATACGCTTTGCACCCATTTCTTTTGCCACTTTTTGACCTTTGATTAAAAGTTTTAATCCTTGACCTCTATGATTTTTATCTACATACCAAAACGCTTCCATACAAGTCATAACTCCATCTTCAAGGCTTGGAGTAACTACTAATCCTATTGCTCCGATAAAATTATTATCTTTTTTAAGAGCAAGTATTTTTCCCACTCCCCCCTCGATCATAAAGAACCAATTCTCAATCCAAAGATTAGATGCTTCTTGAAGCTCTTTTGATTCTTTGGGTAATTGCTTGTAAGGCATGATCCTATAAAACTCAATTAGAATATCTTGCAGTTCTTTAAGCTCGGATTCTGTTCTTACTTCAACAATCATTCTCTAAATGATCCCAAGGAAATCCCTCTATTTGATCTAAAACTTCGTTCAGACAACTTAATTCTGAAATGTACGCTTGTTCTTCTGCTTGGCAATTTGTGTGTGCATTTGCACAAAATTCCATTCTTTCGTATATTTTATTTATTATTTCTTGCATTTATTTTTTTCTCCATCTTGTTTGTTTTAATGAAAGTTTGATTTGTTTGAAATTCAGATAAACATGATTTAATGTATTTAAATAATTTATGTTTTTATTTAAGTATGAGATCATGTTCTTTTCTGTATGAAAGTTTATTTGTTTGTCTTCTTCGTTATCTTTGTATGAAATATTGTACTTCAAAATGGTATCTCGTCTCTTGGGTCTTGTTTGAAACTTCTAATATCTTTCTTTCTGCCCATCTTTTGCTCGAATGTCCTTGTGTTATGCTTAATATAACACTTGTTGCCATGCTCGTCAAGTTTATTATAAGCGACTGCAAAGCCTAATTGCTTGAGGGACTCAAGGTCAACATCATCAATAGTTTGATTACGAACCATGTTGTTAATTGCTTCCTTGTGAACGGAAGTTACTATATAAATCGGACGATCATAGTCATCCATCTCGCCATCTTTTTTTTCAACTAAAATTTCGTCTTTCATTTTGATCCACCATTTATATTTTCTAGGTAATTTTCTTGAGCTTGCTTTCTCTTAGCTTCATTAATTTCTTCTTGCAATAAAGTATTGATTCTGTCTGTATCTTCAATATAAACTTCTTCGTAATACTTTTCTATTACATTTGCAATTTCTTCTGTGCAATTGTAAAATCTTTCCATTGTTTTGTCGTGATCTTCTGTTTTCATTGGTAAATTTAAACTTTGTCTAACGCAACCTTCTATTATTGAGTAATCGTACATTTTTTATTCTCCTCTGATATACTTTCCGAACTCATCATTATCCATGCTAGATGTTCCACCAAGAGGTTCGCAATATGAAACTTCTGCATTTTGCTTCCATGCTTTACTGATCTCCCAATCTTCATCCATTTGTGATAAAGCCAATTCTTGAGCTTTTTTTGGTGATTTAGCTTTTACTTCGTATGTGCGATATGTCGTACTTGCAATTTCTACTTCAAATGTTTTGTTCATAATTAAAGAATAAAGTAAATTCTAATTCTTGTCAAGCATTTTATTTTCTAATATAAAAATCAATTATAAATACCAATGCAATCGCACAAATAAATATTGTCGATAAAGTCGAATCATCCATTTGTATATTTATCCAACTCACCTTTTATATCAAGCTCACTCTCTATTTGCTTTGCAACATTTTCGCCAACAGATATTTCGTGATCTTTCGATAGAGAATCTAATAATTGAACTAAACTTCTTCCTGTCTTAGTTCTATATTCTTGCCCACTCAAAAATAAATTCTCAGCATTCACAAGCATAAGATCATCTATTTTGACGATGATATGATTGATTGCATCTGTGCTTCCTCGTATTCCTAATTTTATTTTCATATTTTAAATATTTGCACGGAGAGTATCCGTGACTAACTCCAATATAGTAGTAATCGAATTACTTGCTAGTCTTTTTCTGCATCGTCATACAAGGTAGATATTGCTCATTCAATAGGATCAAGTTGCTAGCAAACTTTCACGAACTACTGAAATCACTCACATTAAGAGGTGAACCAATATTTAATCTCCAAAAGAATTTGTTACGATTAAGGTAAACAATAAAACCAATACACAAGAAGTGATTACATTAATTGCATAAAAAACATCGGGTAAATTATAAATTAAATTGTTCATAAGGAGTTTCCATGCTCGTCATCACATATTGTATTTAAATGTTGATTCGATCCTTTATCGTGACATTCATATTCTTCTTCATGTTCATTTAATGCTTTTTCAATAACACTAGCAAGAACCATGCTTTCACCATATTCTAGCATACTATATCCTTCGCCAACAAAAATAGAACGATTCTCACATTCAACATAAATTTCTGCTCCACCTTTTCGAGTTTCTGTTTTCCACTTCATTTTTTAATTTGTTTAACTTCTTTAAGTTTGTATTGTTTCGCAAATTCAATATCTGAATCTTGATTCGACATTAATATCATATCTGATCGAACAAAAATTCTCATGCAACTAACTCTATACCTTGTTGATGAGGAACTAAGACTTCAAAAAGAAATCTGCGAACTGATTCGGTTATATCTAATAACTCGGAAAATTCGTTGTAACTAAGTGAATTGCTATCTCCTTGTCCACCATAACAAATTCGATAACCTTCTTCAAGTGGGCAAATATTCTGACCTCTTTTCTTGGTATAGTGTCCATTCTGACCTTGATACCATGTCCATTCGCAATGAAATGAATTTATGTAAATCAATATATTAACTTGCCCAAGATTATTGCCAACGCTATCTTTTCTGTGAGTGCAATCAACAAAGTCAACATTCGCACTAGGAAATTCTGACTTAACATCTTTGAGTTGTACATGAACTGCACGATAATTTTCACTTCCATGATATGAGCCGTTGTTCCATGAACTCGTATGTAATTTGCCGTTCGTCTTTTTGCACATTTGTGCATCACGATCACCCTTGCTTTTATAGCTCAACACATTTTCTTGTGGCATTAACTTTTTAATAACATTATTACTTTTAAATATAATGTCTTCGGGACTCCATGTGTTCCAATTTACTTTCGCATTTTTAAAATAATTCATTTTTTTCAATTTGGTTTTATTGTTTATTCTTTGTATACTAGACTATAAATTATAATGTGTCAATCTTTTTTTTGTTCTATTCTTGTTAAGTTATATTCTTCTTCTGTGATGTAGCTATAACTTGATAAAAAATCGTCTTTACTTAACTTCTCGAAATCTTTCATCTTCTCTTCGTCATCACAAAAATCAGTATGACTTATTTCGGGATTCCACTCTTCTTCCCAAAGTTGAATGTCTTGACCTTCCCAATTAAGAAATTTACGCAAAATCTTTAAGGCTTTCATTACTTCTCGACTATTCTCATTCTCTGAATAATCTCCAAGAGCAGATGACTCTGCTTCATTCAAGACTAATTCTATCGCCCTAGATAATCTCATTCTTCTTCTGATTCTTCAATCGTTCCAATGACCAATAATTTTATGCAATTTCCTTCTCCCGATAATCCGAAATGAGAAATCGTTTCATTAAAAATAACCCCATCTTCGGGGTTTACAGAAATCCAAGAACAATTTTGTTTTCTGCCTTCTGCTTCAATTTCTACGATGTCCCAACCAAACTCAATTAATTCATTCTTCTGTGCTTTTGTTAATCTCATATTAAATTTTGTTTAATTATATTCTTTCCAAACTTCATCGAATCCAACTAATGCTTCGGTATCTCCACCGATATAGTCTCCATCGAATCCATTTTTATTTTCAACTATCAATGCTCCTCTTGATTGAATCTGTTTTACTTTTCCACATTGTTCAATGTCGCATTTAAATCCAACATAATCGCCAACATTGACTTCAAACTCTTCGTCCCATTTGTTTTTAATTTTCATCTAAATTAAAGTGTTCTACATTTGAATTAAATAATTCTTCATCTTTATCCATAATTGCACAAAGATCATCATAAACATAGGACATAAGATCGTCTAAGTCCATATCGTCAACAATTTTTTGTGCGACTACCATTACATTTTCATCTGTATAATTCATAAATCCCATTCTCCATTTTTTACATTGTCAATATCTTGCATTGCTTTGTCGTAAGCAGTTTCATTGCTATGATCTTCAGCCTCGTCATCATACAATTCAACTATGTCTTTTGCATAATTAACATTAAATGATTCTTGTTTAACTAATCTTTGTAACTCTTCTATTAGTGCTTGTCTATATGTTTGCATGAGTATAAGTATGTACTATGTTTTAATCTTTGTCAACCCCAAAAAGTTGATCCCATTCTTCTTTAATTTCAAGATCAGAAATGTTATCTAGTCCCTCGTATCCATCAATAAGCAAACTAATAATGTCAGAGACATTCATGTTCATTGCTTCTGCTTCTGCGAGGTCATAACGCATATCGTCCACGCTTGGTTCTTCGTCTCTCATTTTTCTTTCAGTTGTTCTCATCGCTAATTTTATCTAATTTTTCGTATAATTCGTCAATTTGTTTTTCTAGGCTAGAAATATATTTTATTTCATCGGGTTCTCTTGAATACATAAACTCAAGTTCCATTTCTAAATCTTTGATTGATTTAATTAAATCAATTTTTTCTTCTTGTTGTTCTTGCACTTTACTTAGAATTTTGTGATTCATGTTCTTCGATTAGTTGTTCGTAAGTTGGATAATCGTCACCTATGATTGTTGGAGTTTTATTATTACCCAATCGTTCAAGAAGAGATTCGTTTTTATTGATAACTTCACCAATTAATTCATCCATTTGTTTTTTACTTAACTTTGGGGTTGGTTTAAAAATATTAAAAATTTTAGAAAATAAACTCATCGTACATAAAGATAGGTTTGTTCTTGTCTTCCATTCCATTGAATGTTCCAAGAGTGTTAAACTCAAACCATTCAAGTGCTTCTTCTTCGTTCATATCATCTTCATCCATCAATGCACGAATAATCTTAGTTACTGAATATACAATTCTGCAATTAGTATCACTTCCGATAATCGCACGATTAAAGGTTGATCTAGGTTCAAGCACAATCACCTCTTCGTTAATATCTGACAACTCTTCTAGGATTTGATCTCCTTCTGTAATTTCGTTTTGCATGATAATATCCTATTAAACTTCTGCGAGATTGTCAACAACTAAATTCATAGAATCTGATAAAGTTGAATCTTCCTCAATTTCTTTGATTGAAATAGAAATTCGATCATCAAACTCTTCAAGTTCTGTTGGTAAAAAATTAAACTTGATATGCTCTCCGTCTTTAATGGACGAAATTTCTTGTGCAGTTAAACCTAGTGTTATGTTATATTCTTTATTCATTTTTATGATTTAATTTTATTTAAAAATTTCTTCATTAATTTTACATGGTAGTGCATTACATTTAATTCGTATTGATCGTATTGATCTATAATATGACCTTGTAATAGATAATGTTCTGTGCAGTCAATAAGGTCTTGCAAAGCATAAAATTCTTCGTTGTTCATATTAAGATTCTAGGCAATAACTCCAATAGCGAGAATTTCTTCTGCCTTGAACCTTGTTCCAATACATTTCTCTTGCAACATTTGGGGAAATACCATACTTGTTGCAACGAGCAAGCCACTCGTTTTCCATCTCCTCATAAACCTTGAGGCTACTTGCATGACCTTTCTTCAGATCGTGACCCATGAAACGCAATAAGTGAACATCCAAGCAACAAAGTTGTGCTTCTGTTGGATAACTTAATGCGAGAGCATAAGTTGTCTTTGCGTTACCTAGCCCATAAATTGTTCCAATTAAACGATTGCGACATTCTTGCCATGTCTCATCATCTTGTTTTTTGAACTGATCGGGGTTTTCACGAAACTTAGTTACCAAGTCCCACAATCCACGCTCTCTACGCTCGTACAAGCCAACCTTAGCCTTTACAATCATTTGCTTGAGCTTGTCCTTGGATAAAGTCCAAGAAAGGTCGCTCATGGCAATCTCGTAGCCTCGCACATTGCTTTCCCAAGTTGTGTGAACGCTCATAATGGCGAAGACCCAACGAGCAAACATTTCCGCATCATCTTGAGGAATGAGATTTGTCCAATACTCTTGTTCGGAATGAACTGCACCGAATTTAAGATTGGCGAAGAAACGATCCACATTTTTACGAGGATCAACTTTTGGTTGAGTCTGCTCGATACGCTCTTTAATTGGAGCGATTGAGTTCTCTAATAATAAAACTTGTTTGTTCAATGTATCTTTTGCAATGTTCATGGTTATAAGTATGACATAATCCAAAGAAATGTCAAGAGTTTTTTTGTGTTTTAGTTTTTTTGTTTTAAGTATGTGGTATTCAGTAATTTAAACTTCGCAAAAATCAAATATGATAGGAGAATCGTCTATTACTCCACAATTTTGAGGATTAATATCAAGTCTCTCGCAAATGTTTATACCTAATTCTTCTAAAATTTGTTTGTAATTAAGTTCTGAGTTTTCTGTATTTGCTTTTTGTTGTATCACAATTCTTTCGTCAATATAATATGGTTTAATATAATAGTTTTTTATTTCGCTTGGAACACTTGCAAATTCATCGTTGAGGGAGTTGGCTATTTTAATAACATAACCTAACTTTTTTTTAGAGTAAACTGACTTGTAACTTCCAAGACCAATTTCTTTAAACCCTCTAGCGATGATTTGCTGAATGAATTTTTCTGTATTTTTTTCTAGTTCCAAGTAAAGATTAAAAATCTTCGACTTGGTTTGCCTCATTGTTATGAGACTCCAATTAAAGCATCATGTATTAGATGTCGAGTCTTATAGTCTAATATTCGTCCTTCTTCATCTTGAGGAAGACTGCCAAGTATGTTTTCAAAATCTTGATTCAAGACCTCACACATACAAGCAACCTTTCGATAGATTCCGATTTCTTTATATTTAAGTATCGCCCACATCGAGTCTACTTGAGCCTCGTTCGCTTGAGAAATTTTTTCAAGCAACTCTATTTGTTCTGTTTCTGTATTCATAATTTTATTAAATTAATTGTTTAATTAAATTCAACTCTCCACATGGATTGAGGCAAGTCTTCATCTTCAAAAATGTCATATCCAAGATCAATTACTATATCTTGTATTTCGCCACAAGTCAACTCTGAACCTTTCATTCTGCTTTGAATTTGTTTGAGCATTGGACATTCTCCATCTTCATGCTTGTTTTCAATGTAATTTCTGATTGAAAGATAATCGTTGGGCATATCTTCTAATGGCTCATTGTAATCATCATCATCATAGTTTTCGGGAAGATAAACTTTTGGTTCTCCATGTTCGTCAAGATCATAATTATCATCATCAGAGAAATCGCAATCACAATCTTCACAAGAATCTGATCCATAGATAGGCTTATTAGCCTCGTAGATGGGCTTATCAATCTCTTTGCGAGTTTCAGTAATGTCAGACACTACCTTGTACTTTGAAACCCTAAGTTTCTGAAAATTGCAATCAGTAGGAACGCTAACTGCATCTGATGGATCAAATTCAACGACAAGTAATTTGCCGTCTGATCCCGCCCAATCGTTAGCGTAATCATAACTACCCACATGAAGACCAAAAGAACAATGATGATCCTTGTTATCGTCTACACATCTCCGAGCAACTTCAATCGTTGCACCAACTTCGTTGAGAATTTGATGTCTACCATTAGTCTCGCCTTGTAATACGATTGTATCTGCATTACCTGTTTGTGACCAATAATCTCCCGAAACTCCCTTATACCCTAACACTTTTCCTTCGGGAGTATTTGGTAGGGATTTATAACTCAAGAAAGAATACAATTCATTTACAGAATTTGCACTTGGATTGGATTGCAAACGAGTGATAAAGTTTACAAGAGGAGCAGAATCTTTCATTCCACTACGAAGCATTTCTAGCAACTTGTCAACGACAACTCCATGCAAACGATTGTTCTTGTAATAAACAACTTCGTCACGCACTTCAATATCTCCTTCGATAAAGTTTTCGACTGACTTTTTGATGTCAATGAGATCGCCAAGATCATCATATCTAGCATCAAACAATGCCTTGCGTACAAGTTGGAAATTTGGATGGTCACTACGAAGAGTGTATGGCTTGCCGTCCCAAAAGATCGTTACTGAATTTTCGCTTAATGTATATGGTACTTTTTTCATTATTCTAATATAATATATTTTTGTTTGTTTGTCAAGTTAATTTTTATCACAGAGTAAAATATAATCTATAATATCTTTAAAAAGTTTTTCATCTGCTCTGTATGAATTTACACTATTTGATATATAATCGAGGAAAGAATACTTTTCTCTGATTGTATCTATATCTTTTGCGAATTGCTTCGCAGAGAATCCATTGTCAAGATTGAATTTGAGCCAATCTTTATCGAACTTAGAAATGAATGCGATTGCAGAAGAACATTGAGGGCAAGCACCTTCATTGATAACGATCTGAAAGTTACCTTTAATTTTTCGTATCAAATTATCTTTTGGCAACTTGTTGAATTTAATTCTAGTTGAATTCATAATGTATGCAAGATTGTATCTGCAATCAGCAATAGACTTCTGAATGTCCGTATCATCGTGATGAAGAGAGTCTACGCTAAACTTAATGTACGATTTTTTTGCTTCAGTTAAGTTTGAGAGTAAATAATCTTTAGAGTTTTGAAGAAGAAAATCTTCAAAAGAAATCCAAGAATCTGAATCTAATTTAGATACATCTCCACTACGAATTCCGAATAAGCGGAACTTTTTCGCATCTGATTTTTCATCTGATCTTCTACGCACTCTACCGCATAAATCATATACCTTGCTGAGATTATAGTCATCGCTATCAATCTTGTAATTCTTGATTTTTACATATACAAGTTTACCATCAATAGCACCATCAGTATCATCTTGGATTTTGTCAATATCTTCTTTGACATTTTTCCAATAATCTATATTGCGGTAGCTAGGTCTATCTTGAACCATTTCAAATAATGGAATGTTTGCACGACTACCATTAGATTTGCGTACTCCATTGTATTGAATTTTTTCTTTAACTACATTGGATGTAAAGCGAATATGTTTTTTGTCTACAAGATCGAAATTCCATTCATCTTTGATGTAATCCTTTGCAGATTTAGTCAATGGATTAATGAAGAATATTGTATTCAATTTATCATTTTCATTAAATATAGTTCTTGCACGAAGATTGTTGCCGTGTGAAGATTCTATATCTTGATATAAGAATATAGTCTCGTCATCACAATGTATTCGAGTAACTTTGTTCGAGCGAACTTTAAATCCATTTCTTGCAGAAGAGTCGTTATCCCTAGTTGTTTGAGTAAGAATTAAATCATCATACATTTTATGATCTCGATGAAATGTTGCCGACTGAATCTTGATACCATTCCACTCGAAAGCGTTTTCAAAAATTTGCCTCATGTTATATGGCATAGAATTAACTATTCTTGCATAGTTGCTTTTTGCCTCAAAAAGATCATTTGAGTCTGCGAGTTTTTCTTTGGCGATTTCTTGCACTTCATCGCAAGCCTTTAACATTGCACCAATAATCTTTTGTTGGGTAGCTTTGTTGTATTCTAATGACTCTCTGCTATGATGCAATTTGACTGCACCTAATGGTAATCGCAAATAAAAATTTGTTTGACCAAGTAGGTTGTAGATAATATCTTTCTTTCTAGAACTCTCTACAAAATTATCAACTTGAACAGAGTTTTTGTCTAGTGGATAGGCAACTCTTCCCATGATAATATGAGCATTATAACTTCTTTGACTATAATAAGAGTCATTGCGTTCGTCTTTCAAGAAAAACCAAGAACCACTCTTTGATTCAATAACCTTATCTCTATTCCTAATAAAAGTTCCATCGTCACCAATAAACTTTGGCATTTCTTTGTCAGAAAAGAACTCAAAAAAGTTTTTAATTATCTTGCGAAAATCATCTACATCTGATTCTGCAACTGCAACCTCAATACAAAGACCACTTGGTTCATTGCTTGGTTCGGGTTCTTGTAACTCTACAATTTTTGTGTCATCATCGTCATTAACGAAGACATTGTATGAACTTTTGAGTCCACCATTGTAAGAAACACAAGTAAAATTATCTCCATAAGAAAGAGGGGCGAATTTACCAATACCAAATGCACCGATATAATTGTTCGATTGCCTTTTGGTACTCTTGCCATACTTAGAATATAAACCGAATACATCTTCTTTGCTTAGTCCACCGCCAAAATCACGAACTCTGAAAGTAGGACTTAACTTGCTAGGAATTGAGATTTCAATCGGTCGAGTTTCGTTCGCTTCCACATTCGCATCTAGTGCGTTGGCACTAATCTCACGAACGACTGCAAGTCGAGTGTTAGAGTAATTGTTTCGCAAAAGCGAAGCAACATAACGCATATCTTCGGCATCAATCGTGCAATTTACTGATTCAAAATCGTGCGACTGCACAATGGTTTTTTTGTTTTTTTCAATTATCATTTTTATTCAATTAGTTTTGTTTTAAGTAAGACTCTATCTTAATATAGTTTTTAAAATTTGTCAAGAAAAAAATTATTGTAATCTTCCACCGCCATCAATTACATTACGCAAGCAACTTGATTGACCTTTTCTTGAGGTCATCGACTTAGCTTGGTTGAAGCTATCTGCACTAGCGTACTGCACTAAAATTGGAGTGCTTTTATCTAAATATACCATCATACCCTTGCGAGGTTGCGAGGCTAACTCTTTTTCGTGCTTCTTGATTGAAGCGTTCATGTCTGCAATAAAATCTATCATTCCTAAATTATGGCACAAAAATTAAATTGTGTCAAGGCTTTTTTTTTAAAAAATTAGGCGTGATCGCAAACCTCTAGAACTTCTGATTCATCAATCCATTTATTTGCAAATGGGCATTTTCTTTCCATTTTTAAAAGTTTTATGTCCCAATGCTTATGATCCATCATCTCTAATTGATAATGCAAAGCTTCATTTGCGTTTAATGCTAAATAATAATGGTAGTTGTGCCCAACTGAATTGCCACTAATATATTCTATGCGAAACTCATATAATCTACCTTCATCCATCTAAATCTTCTATGTCAAGTTCTTCTAAGTTCAATTCTTCAGCTTCTTGGACTGCTTTATTTAATTCTTTTCTTTCTTTGGTTATTTTTTCTCTACTGAATCCCCAAAATGTTATTTCCCATAATATATGGGCAACAATAGTAGTTTGGTTAAATTTTTTTGGAGCAACAACTTCGCAGTCGATTATCTCTCCCCAATCCATAAAGTCTAAACTATAATGTTCATCTTGCTTGTCATCATAGAAGCATACATCTATTATTTGCTCTTCTTCACTTTCGATTTCATTTAAAACAACTAAGTTTTTTGTTTTATTCTGTTTCTCGATTAATTTTAATTCTGTGAATGCGTTTTCAAATTTTATAGATAATTCTGTTATTTGATTATTTTTTCTTTCTTTTAAAAAAGTTTTATATATAACATTGAAAATATTTTTATATGATTTTCTGTACAATAATTCTCTTAATGTCATATATGTATATACACCTTATTTAGTATAGGTTTTCGTCAGTCCAATATATATTAGAAAACAATACAAGATCAATGTTATTTTCTTCTTCAATTTCTATTCCAACCGCATCTCCTTCGGGTACGGCTTCGTTTGTGTCTTCATAAAAAAATTCTTCTACATTAGAAGCACAAGTTATCTGCCAATTATTTATATTTTTCACATTTTTTTTGTTCCAATTATTTGTATTCATATTTAAAATTCTTCATTAAATTCGTCTTCATCAAGTAAATCTAGTTCTAGATATTTATAAAGCCAATCGCTAAATTCTCGTAGGTCATATAAAAATCTTTTTGTATTATTATTTGCTACCCAAAACATTTGTTGTTGCAATAACATTCCATGCCTTTCAGATATTTCTTCTAATCTAGAAACAGATAAATCTTCGGTGCAAGTTTCATACATTAAATTTATAGCTTCTAGTTTTCTGTCAATTTCTTCATTGTGATCCTCTTCCATGTTTATTCTCCGATAACAGATAGTTCTATCATTTCTGAGATATGTGCTTGTAACTCAATATCTATTTTATTTGCTAGAATTTCTCTTGCACTTTCGCTTTTAATATTTATTTGTGAGTCTTGCAACTCCTCTAGAACTTTAAGGATTATTTCTTTCATATTCTCCTATTATAGCATATCGGTTATTATTTGTCAAGAATATTTTTAGCCTTCGTAATCGTCAAATTCTTTTGATTCGGGATTAAAGATCGGGAAGAGGTAACTTATTTGTGTGCCATCACTTTCTTCTTCCATTACCGCTTCGTACCTTATTTCTCCATTCGCTTCATGCCATAGTCCACCTACCATAATTCCGTTTTTAAAAACAGATGAATATGTATGATCCATGTGGAATCTGACATATCTTTTACTCCTCTCTCCTACATCCATTTGACTCTTTCAAGCATAAAGCTAGTGATTCTAAATCGAACCGAGATTGGGTAAGAGTATGAAAGCAATGTCTGTTATCCATCTGATTCCATATTTGCTCGCATAAAGAAATTTTTTCAATTAGAGGTAAATTCGTCATTGTTTCAACAATTTTCTTCCAAAACTTATAGGAAATTCTTTTATGTATTTGTTTGTCTTTGTGGAAAGTTGTTATTTTATTTGAATCGATTAAATCTTCAAAATCTAAAATTTTAAAAGATGTGAGTTTTTTATTTATGCATACTTCTCTCATCTATCCTTATTTGCTATTGTTCCATTTTTAATTAACTGCTCGAATGCATTCCACATTTTTTGATACCGAGTATCATGTAATTGTTTCATGCCAATCAGCATATTTAATAGTTGATCCTCGGTATGTTTGATTGGAGAGTCTCCAATCGCATATATAATTGTTTCTATGTCTTCGCCTATTTGGTGAAGATTGCTCATTGCGTCTTCTAATTCAAATCTGTTCATGCAAATACAATACAATATTTTTAAAACTTTGTCAAGCCTAATCTTCTGTTGACTTTATTATTTTTGAAATTGATGCAGTATATAGCCTTTTTCTCTCAAGTAATTGCTTGTATTTTTTCTTGGCTTTATCTAAAGAGTTAAATATTTGCCACTCGTTTATATGCAAGGGGCTTTGTTTGATAGTTGAAGACCATGTAACAACATACTTTTGAGTATCTGATGTCATTCAATTTGATCTTTAGTAAGCCTATGTAGAGTTTCTAGTCTATCTTCTGCGTCAGCAAGCAAAGATAGAGCCTCTTCTGCATTTTTATAAAAGTCTTCGGTGGAATGATCCCCAATTCCGACTGCGTTATTTCCTAGCAAATCAAGACTCAATTTGGCTTTTGCTATATCTGCTTTTGCGGATGTTTTTAACATTTGATATAAATTATTATTCATTTTCATTCGTAAATAGTAACATAAAACTTGCCCAAATGCAATAACAAAGTACGCCAATCGCCAAAAAAGCTCCTTTAATCCAATCTAAAAATTTATTCATTTAAATAAGGTTTTACATCTTTGTTTAGAAGAATTTTCTTGTCTTCGTAATCGGAAATTAGTCTTCTATATAGTTCCATTTTTGCACATTCTAATGCTCCAATAATATCATTATATGTTTGATAGCTTTCTTTATTTTGCGATATATATCTCGAAACTATTTGGTGAATTGTATAATTCAATCCTCCCGAATCTTTAATTTCAGATAAATTTAGGGCAATTAAGCCTCTGTCTATCTCTTCTTTTTGTGATGTTGGTATATACGGCATGAAGACATTATATTTGATTTGCTTGAAAATGTCAAGTGTTATTTTTCTTGTTGTTTATAAATACTATATTTGTGTGTTTTTGATAATGCATTTTTAAAGTATGTAAAAAATTCTGCTTCTCTAGCATGAATATTGTAACCATCGTTATCGAATATTCTATATAGTGATGTTTTAAATCTCATAGGTAAATATAAATTTTCTTTCATGCATTTCTTGATGAATAAAACTGCATGATCTAATACTTTTCGGGATATTTTATTTGCTTTAAATTTGTTTTTAATAAATTCTAAATACTCTTGTTTTTCTTTGTTTCTTGCCTTTGCTATATATTTATCATACGCAGATTCTCTGCTTGCAATATCTCGTCCGACATCTTGTTCTGTTGTGAATTTTTTAGAAGTTTTTTTTTCGCTTATTTTATTTCGACATTCTATATTTGATTTATACATTTCCTTTTGTCGCTTTAATTCGAGATCGTTATCTTGCATTTTAAGTATGGCTTTGTTTTCAGTCATTTTTCCATCAAGAACCTCTCTAACGCAAATTTGCACTATACTCGTTGTGACTCTGTAAGGATAATTTCTGCAAATGAATTTATAAAACTTACCACTTATTTTGCCGTGCTTTAATTTTTTATGCAAGTATCTTCTGTAGTTGCAATTTTTTGTATTGTGCAATGTTTTCATATGTACATATTTTAGCTTTTTATCGACATATATTTAAAATGTGTCGATTTTGTAAGCATATTATTTTTGTTTATTTGCGTTTGTTATTAACATTTCTCTTTTTTTCGGTCTTAATTTACAAAACTCTAAAAAGGTCATTTTTTTATCAAAATTAAATTTTTTCCATTGCTCATGTAGCTTAACTCTTTTTGGGATGAACTTTCTCTGATTTTTTCTGACTTGCTTTGAGAACTCTATTGATATTTCATTATCGAATCCGCCCATCATTTATTTTTGTTTATTTGTTTTTTTATCTCCCCAAAAGCCACAAACACATGGCTTATTATTTTTTTGATTTGCTCCTTCTTGAAAGCCTTTTTCGTATGATTGATTTGCGTTTTTACTTAATATTTTTTCAAACTTTTTAGATAATATTTCTTGTGCATCTGAGAAGCCCTTGTCGTATCCTTTTTGGAAGTATATATCTTCTGTCATCTGCTCAATCATTTTGCTTTTCTATTATACTAAATATTATTTGATTTGTCAAGGATTTTATTTATCTTCGTGCAACTTTCTTTTATTTATTGTCATTTTCCAAACCTTGTGATCTGTATCTAGCTCCATGCTCCAATACATTATTTTACTATAGACAGGATATAAGAAAGCAAATAAATCACAACGCAATAAAAAACTTAATGCGTGACCGCAATAATATAAAAAATTACTTGCAATTAACTTCATCTATTTTAGCTTGTACTGCTTCTTCGCAGAGTTCATTAAATGTTATATTTTTTTCATGTGCGAATTTCATGTATTTGAGTAATTCTTCTTCATCGAATTCTAGCTCTATGCTTTCATATTTTACTTTTTTAATAATAAATGCTTCGTCTTGAGGAATGAATTTTAAATCGTCTCCTTCTTCCCAACCCAACCTATTTAAAACATCATCGGGTAGACGGAAATATAATTCACCATTGAAACTTTCTTTAATTTCTAATTCTGATATTTTCATTTATATGTCTTTTCTGCTCTTGATTGATGCAATGATACATTTAGCTCCATGCTCGTTTGAGGTCATTAAGGCTTCTCCGTTGGACATCATTATTTTGTACATTAATTTTCCAGAATGAATTCTTTCTTTTACATAAATTACTTGCTTAGGGTTTATGTAATATTTTTCGTTATTTGCGTCTTCTATTGTTATCATTTTTAGTTGAACATATCGTCTTCTTGATTATAGAGATCGTCTTGAAATTTTTGAACTTTGTCTTTATGCTTTGCTTCGTCCCAACCTTTCGCATAGCCTTCGTTATATGTTTTCATAAAATTTTCTTCTTGAGCGAGATACATTGGGTGGTCGGGGTCAGTATAATTATATTTTGTGTGACCTTGTCGATTTTCATCTATTTCTTCTTGTGTGAACCATTTATATTCTGTATTGAATAATTCATCAACATTACTTGGATGGTATCCCATACCGACAAGTAAGCCCTTGAACATATCTCCAACGCTTTCTAAGTCTGCATCGTTATCATATTCAACGCTATAAGTTTTATCGTAATTTGTAATTGTTATTTTCATTATTTATTTCCAATTTTTTTCTAGTATATATTTCTTTGCAACTCTATTCATTTTAAATGCTTTATTTTTTTCTTGTGCTTCATATTTTGATAGCTTTGTACTACTCAATCTTGCATAAGATGCTCTTGCAGTTGTATCAATTAATATGTATTTATATAACTTTGGATTGTATTCTATCATTTTTTATTAAATTTGTTGTCAATCCAAACCTTGTAGGTATAAAGAGCCATCAACATAAAAGTCAACATCAAGCCGTCTCCCCAAGATAAATTCCACAATTCTATTATTTGATCCATGAAACTATTTTATCACTTATCTTTTATTTTGTCAAGCTTTTTTTTGACACTCTTCCATTTTATTTTGGAGTAATTGTCTTGAAATTGTTTTGATGTATTATTTCGTGGCGAGTCGCCTTTGCCATTTTGATTATTTGATGATTTGCTTTTTGTCATTTTACATAAAATATATAAACATAATTATTATACCTACAACAATACCCAATTCAATAAAGAATGTTAGTCTGCTCTTCATCCATATAACGCTTTTTGCAGTAAGCGAATAGCTTTGTCTTTACCTTTCACTTCGCATTCCCACTTTACGGGTCTATCTACATCTATCGCAATATGAGGGGGAGTATTTCCAAGGGCGAAATAATCTGCGTGTGCTCTTGGTTTTTCGGGCTTACCTTCAGACCAATGAAATACAGGAGCAAAATAATCTGCCACTGCCTCGCATTCATCGTTATGCGGTTTATCTGTATTTACCCATGTGTAAGCACATCTCTCTGCTTGAAATATAATATTGCGTTCTTCTGATGGATTGCAAAAATCATGTAAATTGTCATAGCAGACAGGTATTTGTGCTCCGAATGTATCGTATAAGTAGTCGCTAAATTTTATGCAGTTATCTACATTAAAGAAACCTTTGTCTTCGTTTTCTATAGTTATTCGTTTGTAAACTCCTTTATCGCACATAGAAAGATTGCGGAAGAATCTGGTAGCAACGATCTCTAATGTTTCATCTGCTTGTGGAGTATAATTAATGTGAATATTCATTGGAGCATTATGATCTTGAGGTAAGCCTAATTGGTCAAGAACGCTTGCTTGAAAATTTAATTCATTTATCGTTCGCTTTACTGCATCTTTATTATTTGACGCAAGAACATTAAATTGATCGGGGTGAGAGCCGATAGAAATCCTCAATGTTTGAGCGATTAATCCTGCTTGCCTTAATTCTTGTTTGATCGTGGCGTAATTCGGAAGGTCTTCAAGAGATATTTCCAAAGTTTGATCGGTAAGGAGAGGAAAAAGAGAAGAGCTAAGACGATAATGCCTAATATTTGTGGCACTACAATGATTGATAATATATTGAGTAACAATAACATTGTGCAAAATTCTTTCAGAGAGTTGATTAAGGGCTTCATTTCTACTTTCTGAGTTACACAAATCATTGAATCTCTTGCGAGTCATTGTACGAAATGAGTATTTCTTTTTGTCTTTATCTTTTAGTTCTTCGCTGATGCAAGTTAGTCCTAGTGTTGTTGTCATGCTCTAATTGTACCACATATTTACGATCCTGTCAAGATATTTGAGTGTAATAATGTATAACACAATAAAAATTATTATGCAAACACTCGTTGATCTGTGGAACTTATTTCTTATCGCTTATGTGGTATTCGCATTGGGTATGATATTTTTACCCCGAAAATAGTTAATATCCTCTAAAATATTTTATAATAGGCTCAATTAAAAGGTAATACCAAAAAGCGAAGGTCATTAAAGTAAAATCAAATAATTTTCTTAAAATTTTCTTCACTCATATATTTACACTATTGTTTGTATTTTGATAGTGCTTCTTCTAGTGCTTCTATTGCTGTTCTTGTTTTAATATATTGTTCGATTTTTGTTGTATCAAGAACGCAATTTGATCGTGGAGCAATTGTTTCTTTGCCGAAAGATTCTAAATCATCAAAAAATTTAAAGTCTTTATTTGACAAATTATGTTTTTTAATTAACTCTACAACATCTTTTGTTGTGACGCTACCTTTATTTGTAACATTATAAATTCCATGCGGTACTTCTTGGTTAATTAACTCTATTACATATTTAGCAAAATCTGCACGATGAGATAAAGAATTTTCTGCATCTAGCAAAGTGTCGTAAGATAATAGTTTTGTTAAGTAGTTTCTTGGAGATGCATATTGATCAAAAGGAATGCGCAATCTGAACACATAACTATTTGGATTATTTTGCAGTACAACTTTCTCTGCAAGAGCTTTTGTTCCGCTATAAAAACTACCATTTTGGAAATCAAAATTGGGAGTATCTTTTTCAGTAAAATGTTTTTCGTATCCACCATAAATACAACCCGAAGATATTTGCGTGAATTGATATTTCTTTTCGCAACATAATTGAGCAAGCATTAAAGGTAGTAAAACATTACCTTCGATGCAATCTGCTTTCTCCAATTCACAAGCATCAACATTTGGTTTGCCGATATATCCTGCACAATTAATTATATGCAAGTCATCGCCCAAAATATAAAGGTTGTATTTGAGTTCTGCAAGATTTGTATAATCTACCTCGCTTCTGCTCCATGCGACATGGGGTAAATCGCGTGACTTTAATTCTTTAATTATAGCTTCTGCTATATATCCGTTTTTTCCTAATATTATGTACATGATTTATGTTAATTTTTTTATTAAGTTTTTATCATGATTTTGACAATTATTTTTTCTTGTATATTTATCTAATTGAAATATTATATCTATATCTTGATGAATAGTTTGTTCGGGATTGTTTAACAACTCTAATATGTAATCTGGGTGTAAGGAAAGTGCTCCAGCAATATTATATAGTGGGTGATGCAGTTTAAGTTTTTGATTATTATATGCTTTTTTTGCTTGAATATGTTTATCGTAAAATTCTATAATAGGTGTTATTTTTTCTTGTAATTTTGGATTTTCGAGAAATTTATGACATATATACTCTTCAGTTTTTAAATTGCCTGAACCGCGCCCAAGGCCGCCAATACTTGTATCAATCATAGTACATCCGTTGAAGGATGCGATGGTGGATTTTTCCAACCCATTCCCATTGTTATTATGTATATGGAAGCCTAGTTTGATATTAGAATTGTAATGATTGAATTCTTGATAAAATTTATGAATTTGTATTGGCATGTTTTTGTAATTAAACCCACCATATGTATCAGCTAAATATAACGCCTTAATTTTAACATCATTTAAAGTAGATGCAATCATTTTTATTTCTGCATCGGTAATTAAATCACCACACCCCAAATTTAAACAAACTTCATAACCTAAATTCAGCAAAGCATTACAAAGCTTTTTAGCTGACAAAATATCATCTTTGGAGTATTGACTCTTTTTGTTATCATTTATTCTCGCAACTAAAACTCTTACCATATCAACATTAGAGAATTTTTTTTCAATAAAATCGTCTATAGAAACAGTTCCGACTTTAGCCATCAAGCAGATTTTTGTCCCTTTGTATTGGTTAGCGATATTATTTATATCTTCTTCTGCTGAATAACACCATTTACCTTTTTGGCCCAATAAGTCTTTATTTGATCTAAACCCTATTTCAAAATAATCAATGCCGCATTTTGATACAGCTTTATAGCAATCTAAAACTTCTTCATTTGTATAATTCCAATTATTTAAATAGCCGCCATCTCTTATAGTACAATCAACTAATTCAGGAGTGTCAACTCTTTTCGTTAAAATATTTTTACATATAGAGTGATCTACTATATGATGATTATATAGCAGTTCAGCCGTAATGAAATCTGAGTTTTCATCAATATCAATGGCTGATATGGCATCTACATCATATAAAAAAGGACTCTCCCCAATGATATTATTGAATTTAAATACTAATTCTTTTTTTATAATATTACAACCAAAATTTAAATAGTTGAAATTAGGCAAGTCTTGCGAAGATACTGGGTTTTTGTGATCATAGTTAACTGGTTTATTATTATGCCAAATAAATTCTTTAATTTTTGTGGTTGCATTAAGTGAGTCGTATTTTGGAGAAAGGTTATTCCACTGATTTATTATTTTGTTGTATTCATCAGAGCTAATTAATGGTGTTGTTACTGGAACATGCATTAGTATGTCAGTATTTATTGCTCTTGCTAAATTACAAAAAAAATCTCCTGGATTATCATTTGTGCAATATTTTTCATCTCTTTTGTGAATATTAACACCCATATCTTTTGCGACATCAAGGAGTTTATCACAATTAGATGAAACTAATATTGAATCTATGCCTTTTACTTGTTTTAAGGTTTCAATTTTTAACTTTAATAAATTAGTATCCCCGAAACTTCTTATGTTTTTATTTTTACACCGTTCGCTATTATTTTTTACGGGGATAACTGCAGTTATTTTTTTATTATTTAAACCGTCTTTCACAATTAATTTATATTTACTGTTTTATTTCGCAAAGATGCTTTAATTAAATTTAAACCATCTCTAGCCGTGTTTGGATTCCATAATGTTTTAATTTTTGGGGTCGGTAGTAATTTTGAATAACCTTTTCCGCCAACCCCAAAAATATCTACAGTTTGTATATTTGGTAGCAATGAAATTATATCTGCCGCAGTATGACAGCTAGAATAGTGTGTTTTTAAAGATATAAAATTATTATTTTTTGGGTGAGAACCTAAATTAAAGATGATAAAATCTCCAAAGAAAGATTTTTCAATTATTTCAATAACATTTAAGTATGAAGTATCAGGTTGAGGGGATCCATTTCTGTGAATTTTATTGGGTACAGCTAAATATTTTAAAGTTTTAAGTTTTGAATGATCAATTCTTTCAAAAAATTCTATATCATTACAAACAAGAAGATCAGTATAATTGCTAACATTAAAGCAATCATTCACACAGCTAATTAATGTGTTGCCAATTGGGTTATCAATAGGTTTGAAACTTGGACCTTTACCATTTATGATTGCCTTGTTGTAATGAGATAAATGATATTTTGAAAATTCATTCCAGTTTTCATTTGTTATTATCATGCTTCAATATTTCTGGGTTTTGTGAGATGGTTTGTTTGGTGATCAAGTCATTCTTTTAATCCGTCTTTAAAATTTACACTTGGAAACCAATTTAATTCGTTTTGAATTTTAGTATTATCAATTGCATAACGCCAATCGTGACCTAATCTATCTTTTACGAATTCTATTTGACTTTCGTCTTTACCTATATGTTTAATAAAATTAGAACCAATAAAACCTAATCCACCTGTTACTAATATGTTTTTCATTTAAAGGTAATACACTAAAGTTCGATCCAATTTTCAAAATCAGCCAACTCTTGCGTTGATTGTTCGCATTTTGGGATAGCTTGATTTACAATCATATTTGTCAAGTCTTCGTCTGCTATTAATTTATCTTTAAATGTATCAAAAAATAATTCGAATGCGTCAATCCTGTTTTGTGAAAATTTAAATTCTTTACCTTTTGTTACTCTACCCTTTTTTAGCCAAAGCAAGGGGTGCTTGTTGCTTTTGTTCGCATTGCAAGTTTTACATGATGGTATTATATTTCCTTCATGCTCTAATCCAAACATCGGAGGGTCAAATAGCCTTCCATTCGTGGGCATAAAATGATCCATGTCTCTCATTTGCTCAACTCCACAATACCAGCATTTTCCTTCCACTATTATATCTTTAAATATTTTTTGTTTTTTAATTTCGTCTTCTTCTGTCCATATTGCAGATTGAAAATAAGCTAATAAATCTTTTATCAAGCCATTTAGAATACTGTGTCCGCGAAAAAGAGTGTTTGCGTTATACCTCTTGACCATTTTGTTTTTTACATTTTTTAGAATATGTACCCATTGCACAAAAGAATGCCCAAAATAAATACAAAAAAGATAATGTGTGATTTACTTTTAAAAATTGTATACATACTACGATATTTATGAACATGCACACAATACATAATTTACCCAACAAGTTGCAATGTCTCCAAGGTCTCATTCTAGACCATGATTCTTTTTGTCTTCATCTGTCCATTTTGGCGTATCCGAGCCAAAAAGATCGTCTATGACGCATGTTCCAAACTCTTCAACGGAATGGTTTTTAGGCATTAGGGATTGTATGTAAGCTAAAACTTTTTTACCGACTTCTTCATGTACAGGAGAAAAAGCGTATGTTGTCATATCTAAGTCGCTACCATATCCAAATTCTAAAATAATGTGGCAATCATCTAAGACATCTTTGTTTGTTATTGGGCAAGTGATATTTAAATCGTCATCATAAAATGGATCTGTTTTTTTACTCATAATTAAAGTTTAGCATATTTTTTAAAAAATGTCAAGGAAAATGGCGGAGAGAACAGGATTCGAACCTGCGGAAGAGCAATAAACCCTTCAACGGTTTAGCAAACCGCCGCCTTAAACCTACTCAGCCATCTCTCCTAAAATTGTTTATTTTCCTTTTTGCCCAAGCTTTCTTCATTGCAATACTTTGCTTGGCTTTGTATTCGGACGAACTATGATTCTTGGAATTCATATTATTCTTCATGGAGCTGCTTAATTTTAATTTCTTTTTTTGTACATCTCCTTTTTTCCAATGACTTTTGTTGCCAGTATTAGAATCACTGATTTTAGATTTATGATCTTTGGTTTTTGATTTTCCTTTATTTTTTAATCCTCCAATGCGAGATGTCTCGGCAAAAATCTGCTGGTGTCCAATTTGTTTTGTGAGGGATTTCCACGCAAGATAGTCTTCTTGCTTGCCATGTTTTTGATAAAGTTCAAAGTGAGCCTTGGCATGTTCTTCTACAGATAACTCAATAATATTATTAGGGTCATCTGTGCCACCCATGTGTTTTGGAATAATATGATGTTTGTGCATGTTTTAAAAATGGAGGCTCCAATCGGAATCGAACCGATGATTCATGATTACAAGTCAAGTGTTTTGCCGACTAAACTATGGAGCCAATAAATATAATATCATCCAATAACAATTCTGTCAACATCATGTTCAAGTTCATAGTTGTTCCAATAATCGTGATCGTATTGGCTGTATTTTATGTCTTCAAAAAGAACTAGATTTGTTATCGGTCCTGCAAGATCATGATCTTCTTGTTCGTAACCAACCGCTATTCCTTCGGGCACTCGACCGCTACCGTCAATATATTCAAAACATTCATCGTAGTTATGCTCGGAGTAAATTATTTGATCTGAATTTATATTCATTTTTTTGTAATTCTTTCTCTGTTATTAACATGATTTTTCATTTCTTCATATATTTTTCGCAAAATATCTTTTTGAGATAATATTCTCAACTTTGTTTCTTGATCGGATACTTTATTGTATTGTTTTTCTAGCACGTCTATCTGATCGGTGATTATTGAGCGATCAAATTCTCCTTTGTAAGTCCATCCAAGATCAAAGCCTCTTGTTAAACCTGTTTGGTGGGCTTTCTCGAAGTCATTATTTATTCCGTCGTCAAAGATCATCTTGTTACTGATAGAGGTTTTATCCAACCTTCTCCTGAGTGAAGCTTTGTGGCGTGGATTTTCTGCCTTGAGTTCAAGTCAACCGCTTCTGCTAATTTTTGAGCTTCTTGAGGTGAAATGTTTAATCTTTTACCGTTTACCCAAATAACACAAGGTATATGACCATTAAGGTTGAATGGGTGCGGTATTTCGTTGATTTGAATTTTCGCTAGTTTTGCTGTATTTGGTATAAAGTTAGGAGCTGGAATCGTTGGCAATATTGACGGAGGTGGGGGCGGAGCCTTAAATGTTTCCATATCTAAGGTCGAATTTTTAATCTTTGAAGGCTCGCAGCCAACAAAAAACAATAAAAATATAAAATATAAACTATAAATTTTCATTTAAGTGTTTCTCTATAAATTGTTTTGCTTTTTCAAAAGCTTCGGTGTGATATTTTTCGCACCACTGCAAGACCCACTCTTTTGTGTAAAGATTTATTAAGTCTTGTTTTTCTATATCTAATTTATATTTGTTTCCTGCTAGTTCGTTCATTTTTAAAATAAGTTTAATTGATTTGGGTCTTCTGTTTCTATCTCTTCGTTATTTTCTTGAGTTTGTT